>JAESGU010000043.1_pt1 | contig 124805 bp, 102 predicted proteins | sample 9266271 | NCBI WGS metagenome assembly JAESGU01 (sample SAMN15740544, study PRJNA653495) | algae metagenome | isolation source: Scytonematopsis contorta HA4267-MV1 and co-occurring heterotrophs from mud... | place: USA: Palolo Valley Trail, Honolulu, Hawaii | collected 2009-07-25 | reverse complement strand
CCAACTACAACAGAAATGGTTGATAAAGTAATCTCAGTTGCGCTCGACTTAATAAATCCTCAACATTTAAAAAACTGGTTTACTAATTGCTGCTATTGTACCTCATAACAGCGGTAAGTGCTGTATGATTTATACCAACATCAATAGAGCGACGGATAGTAGCGTTTAAATTATCTTGATTTTCCTGGGGAACTTGCCGCTTAGGAATATCTTCCCATTTATATTGATAACGCATTCCACCGCAGGAAAACACGGGCATTTGTAGTTCTGTGCGTCCAAAGCGTCTGTATAGCATCACTATATTTAAGGGTTAGGGATTTGAAACTTAAAATTATTATCTAATTTTATACCTATAATCTACTGGCAAAGATTGCTACATTCCCCCAAAGTGAGGAATTAATAAGTAAGGAGTAAAAAATTATGTGGATTTTACGCTTTTCCGAAGCTGTGCTGCTCCTAGGTCAAGTATTTTTGCACTTGCTCCAAGGAAAAGTGTACCACAGGAAGATTTTGGAGCATATGGTGACTGCTGGACCAGCTTCTGTTTCTCCTGTTTTGATGGTGAATGGTTTTGCTGGAATGATTTTTACTATTCAAACTGCGAGAGAATTAGCGCAATATGGTGGATTGAATGCTTTAGGAGGTGCTTTTGCTTTAGCTTTTTGTCGGGAACTTGCTCCTATTTTAACTGCTAGCATTATTGCTGGACAAGTTGGTTCTGCTTTTGCCGCAGAAATTGGTGCGATGCGAATATCTGAGCAAATTGATGCGCTTTATATGCTGAAAACAGACCCGATTGATTATTTAGTTGTTCCCAGAGTAGTTGCTTGTTGTTTTATGGTTCCTGTATTGACAATTATTGGATTGGTTACTGGTATTGCTGGGGGAGTATTGGTTGCTACACAATTTTACCAATTGGCTCCGGAAGTATTTTTGGAGTCTGTAAGAAATTTTTTAAACACATCTGATTTATTTATTGTTTTACTAAAAAGTTTTATTTTTGGAACTCTGGTTGCAGTTATGGGGTGTGCTTGGGGTTTAACGACTATAGGGGGTGTGAGAGATGTTGGGGAATCGGCTACAGCTGCGGTTGTTAATTCTTGGGTTTCTATTTTTGTGATGGATTTTTTCATTTCTTTATTGCTGTTTGATAAGCCTGTATTTTGATTAAATTCTTTGCGTCTTTGCGTATTTGCGTGAGTTTTATTACAAGTATGTAAGCGGACATAATATGAGCCAGTTGTTTGCGTTATCTATATCGTTGGTAACTGAAGTATTTGTAATTTTTCTACTGGTATATTTTACCTTGGAATTTTCTTCCTTGGAAATTAGGCGAATTTTAATTGTTGCTTTTGCTGCGACTCTTTTTACTCATACTTTTGCTTGGCAAAGTAATGAAATTCTTCTTCCTTATTTGGTTTTCCCTTTGAGAGCAATGCTTATTGAAATGATTGTTGTTATTGTCGAAGGTGTGATTTATAGAATATTTACTGGGTTTAGTTGGTGGCAAAGTTTATTTTTGTCTTTTTTGGCTAATGCTACTTCGTTTTTAGTAGGGTTGACAATTTATTAATTAAGTTGAATTTTATGGCAAAATTATAATAAAAGCCAGAGAGAAAGCCAGAGAGAAAGCCAGGGAATAAAGCCAGGGAATAAAGCCAGGGAATAAAGCCAGGGAATAAAGCCAGGGAATAAATTCCCTGTCTGAAAGCTAAAGTCCTCTAAAAGAGGACTAAAAAGTTTATTTAATGATAGGAGTATGGTAATGAGTAAAAATATTTATGAAAAGACATATAAAATAAAAAATATAGAAAAACTACATTATCAGTCCTCTAAAAGAGGACTTTAGCTTTTAGACAGGGAATTTATTCCCTGGCTTTTATTCCCTGGTTTTTATTCCCTGGCTTTTGTTGCTGGCTTTTATTCCCTGGCTTTTGTTGCTGGCTTTTATTCCCTGGCTTTTGTTGCTGGCTTTTGTTGCTGGCTTTTATTTGCTGGCTTTTGTTGCTGGCTTTTATTTGCTGGCTTTTATTCCCTGGCTTTTGTTGCTGGCTTTTATTCCCTGGCTTTTGTTGCTGGCTTTTGTTGCTGGCTTTTATTCCCTGGCTTTTGTTGCTGGCTTTTTTGCGTTTATTATTCCAAATAAATCTAGTGATTACTATAATTTTATAGTCATTATGAACTATTCACTAGCCGGAATCGCCAAAGTCAGCAACAAGATAGGAATTTCTACCCAAGCATGAATCGCTGCTGCAATACCATAAATAGCACGAGCATCTCTAAAAGAGGCAATAAAACTGACAAACAGTAACACACTTAAAAATAGTACAAATTTATAAAAGTGTTCCATACTTAGCCACCAAAAGAAACTATCACCTTTTTGTAACTCAGTATTGGTGTTCCACCGAGAAAATATACCAATAACTACTGCATAATGCATACACTGAAGAAAAACTGCTGCACTAAAAGCGTGAATAGCAATAACTTCTGTATGTAGTGGTGCTGGAACAAATACTCCTAAATGGGAATCCAGGTTCCCCACATTTAGAATAGAAGCCTGCAGCGCTGTCAGTCCGAAAGAAGATAACAACTGATAGGGTAATCCAGAGAGAATTATCAACGGGATAACAGCAAAAATTAGAAAACATAGCCATAAAGCACTACGTCGTTGCGAACCTCGCAATTTTTCCGCAATAAATCCTACGGGAGTGATGTTATGGGATATCGCAAAGAACAATAAAGTAAGAGTCGGTGCAAAAAAAATACCTGCTGTCAGTAGCATTAATAATACAACACCCAAAATTCCCAATTGCCAGTTTTTAGATGCAAATATCGGGACGACCAACACTACCAGACAGCCTACACAACTCAGTTCTAAAGGTATACTTAGCTGACTAGAAATTACACCAAAGACTTGCATACAGCGAATACTAAGGATAGCGAACAGCAATAAAAGAATTCTTTGCCGTAAAGTGCTACCCAAGCGTTTATGGAAGCGAGTATCAACGTAACGCAATTCCGTCAGTACATGAGGTAGTCCAAACATTGCCAGTGTTAAAGCATAAGTACCTAAAGGGAAAGCTACGGAAAAAAAAGCACTGGTTAACACTAGAGCGAATGCAGCCAATTTAAATATATTACGAGTACTAATTTGCACCTTTTTTGGGAAGTCCTACTTTTTTAAGTAATGCAAAACTGCCAACAGATGAAACACCTATAATTACCCAGTTTACATAGCCTGTTTTACTTCTTGGCTCTGGTCTAACGCTTTGTCTGGTATAAACTTTGCGTTCAGAAGTCTTATCATTATAAGTATAGACAACTTCTTTATTTTTTAAATTGAGAGATTTGGAATTTATTCCAGTAATTTCAAAAATATCAGCAACCTCAGAAACTTGATACTTTTGTGGCATTAGTCTCACAGGGGAAATCTGTTTGTTATGTGGGATTAATTTAGATTTTTTTGCATCAAAATTCTTTAGCTCCTCTCCTTCTTTTGTTTTCATAATTTCTTGAGGCTTTACGTCAGATTTTTTCAGCGCGTAAACTTCGCTATATTCCATATATCCATTTAATCCTAAACATTTACCTTGTTTGAGAACTCTGTTACTGCCTGGTAAACTAGGATTTGCTGATTTTACGCGAGCAATAAATAAGTAATTAGGATACTTGTTAATATTAGCTAATCCATAACAGTAAGATACTCGCACCTCATCTGGAGGTACAACATCAGCTAAAGCATCAGAAGCTGGGAGTAGGGTTATTAATAGCCCTAAAACATAAATTGGCAGAATCTTTTTCCAGTTTTTCATCATCTACACTAGGTTTTAAATATAATATGATTTATATTGATACTAAATTGAAACAAGGAATAGTGTCGGTTTTGATAAAATTTAACGTTAATTTTAGATTTATTTTAGATTCTTGCTAACGAACCGCCAAGTAGCCAAGGAAGCCAAGGGAAGAAAAGTAGTCGCACCACATGTATATAAAAATCGTAGCCCCCTCCCCGCGTGCGGGGTAGGGGGTTGGGGGCGGGGTTCTTTTTTATGATTTAGGGAAAACCACAAGTTCCTGATGGAACACTAGTATAATTAGCAGCACTCAGAGGTAAAATCGGAGTAAATGTCCCAGTATTAGTTGTCAGTAACGCACTTTCAATCCGAAAAGTTGAAGGAGCGGTTCTAGTAAAGATGTAGCCTGTGCTAGCAGTCGCACCAGCGATATTATTCTGTCCCTGTAAGCAAAGATTAGAGCTATTTGCGGAACTAGCAGTTAAACCAGCACCAGAAGTCGCAGCAGTATTATTCCCCTGCACATTATTATTTCGGGCACTGATATTTGCCACAGAACCACCAGATTGGATGCGAATTCCATCAGCCCGACTACCGCTAATAGTATTTGTATCTAAAAGCAAATTTAGTCTACCATTCTCTCTTGTTTGGACATCTATACCTCTAGTGTTACCAGTAGTACGGCTGTTAGTAATAGTGTTATTGGAAACAGTAGCTGTTGCTTGTCCTAAATCACGAATGTCAATCCCAATTCCGTTACCGCTGTCAGCAATTCTATTATTAGAAATAATTGCAGTACTTACAGCATTGTTAGTGTTAGGATTAGCATCAGAGCGATTCAAGGAATAGCTAATGCCGTTACCTCCAGCATTTCTAATTGAGTTATTGGTAGCTACAAAATTGGAATTGGAATTTCGACGAGAGCGCAGATGAAGTCCATTATCTCCAACATTTTCTATCTGGTTATTGGAGACAGTACCTAATCCTAAAACCGCATCTCCATCAACACCAAAACTTACACCTTTATCTGAAATATTGGAAATTTGGTTACGACTAATTGTCAGACTGCTGACCCTTGCTCCCGCATCTGTAGTATCGTCGTTATTGTTTAAATTTATGTCAATTCCATCAGCACCAGTTGTGGTAGCGTTGCCAATGTTTCTAACAATGTTGTCAACAATACTAACTCTTGCGGTAGCAGTACCACTACACTGTGCAAAAGGGTCTGGTGTAGTTGTAGCATAGCTGCGACAAAGACCAAATTCTATACCATCAATTTCGTTTGTTGATGTGGTTGTAGTTTTACTATCCCCAACTATATTATTGGCAATTGTTAAATCTACATCTCCTCTATTGTTGCGAACAAAGATGCTAGATTCCAGTCCTGACGAAGTTGCTGGTTGAATTGTGTTGGTGACAGTGTTGTTAGTAATAGAAGCTGTACCGCTGACATTATCTAGACGAATGCCCTCACCGATAGCATTGCTTACGGTATTTTTATTGATGGTGGTCAAGCCATTAGCACCTATGAGCACAATACCTCTACCAGCAAGAATATTGCTTGTAGCTGGGGCATTAATCGTAACTTGGTTGTTAAAAATTGTCGCGTTGGTGTTATTTTGACCGAGGATACCTGGTTGACCAGCAGTATTGGTAATCGTAAATCCTGATAGAGTTTGGTTACTACCATTGCTTGCTAAATTTATGGTTCCTGTAACCGTTGGGTTTACTCCGGTACCTGAACCTGGTAGTTGGAAATTACCTAACGATGTGTTGATTAGTTGTATTGGACTGTTGGATAGCACTTGAACGCCATTAGGAACCGTGAAAGAACCAATTCCTGGATTTGTACCTGCTTGTACGTAGACAATATCACCAGGTCTAGCCGCGACTAAAGTATTAGTCAGAACTGAACTATTTGCTTCTAAAGTAATCGGTCTGAATACTAAATCTTGCCCGGTGGAGGATTTTGCGGTGACGGAATCTTTGACAATTTGGTTATTTACCAAAATGCTTGACTCACGTTGTACGGGTTCTCCCATCCGAGCGAGTACGCTTTGGTTTCTACCTGTTTTGATACCCCCTAAGCTCGCTCCGATATTAAATACTAAGCGGGTGTCAAACTGGGAGTCTGTTTGTAGTGATAATCCAGCAACCAAACCATCCCAAGTCCCAACTACTCGGCTTCTAGCACCTACAAAGGTCGCAGTGTTTGCTCCACCGTAAACGTAGGTTCCCAAATAACCTCGCAAACCACCATTTGTCCAAGAAGCTAATTTTGTACCAACTTCCGCATCAACCCCAGATAGCGAATCCTGGAATAAACGCACTCTGTCTAACTGTAAGCTATTTCCTTGGAATGTAGATGTTCCAGGATATCCGTCTGAACCTAGCTGTGTGCTAGATTTACCCAGAGGTAGATAACCATTTATGTGGAAATCCCAGTTTTCACCCAAGCTTTCTAATCCCAAACCAAGTTGGTTAAAAACAGCGTTACCTGTGTTGCGAGTGTCGTAAGAAAGGTAAGTACCAATAACTCGATTTTTTCCACTATTGAGAAAACGATGTCCTAGTAATAAATTACCACCGAGTGCGCCAGTATCTGTATCCAAAAGCATCTTACCTTCAATAAAGGTGAGATTTTCTCCTGGATTTTGAAATAAGGGGAAGAAGCCCTCGAAGCTACCATAGGGTTTAAAGCCTGCTCCTTCTGTTGTATAACTAGCGCCAACTCGTGGTCCAAAAGTTATCACATCAGTTGTTGCAGCAGCTTCTTCTGTTTGTGCAAGTAATTGTGCTTGGTTATTTTGTGCTGTTGTTTGCAAAGAATCAACAGTTTTTGTATCTTTTGAAAATGTTATTTGAGCGGTCGCAGCAGATGTAAATATTCCTAAAAATAATAATGTTAGATAAAGAGTGTGGGCAGATTTTTTTATGGGCATTTTCCTTAACCAGATAAATCTTTAACAGAATAAATAGCTAGTTAAAACTTTATCTTTAGAAGATTAAGGAATAGTGATATCAAAGTTTATAGAGAATTATCATTCATAACAAAAATCAATTTTTCATGAAGTTATAAATAAGTTTAAATGAATAAATTAGCAACTAATTTTGTGGATAAATACTTGACATTTATGGAGAATAAAAACTATTGAGCGCTAGTATCTTAATTTTACAAAAAACAAAAAATTTTCATTATAACGAACCGCCAAGAAGCCAAGGAAGCCAAGAGAAGAAAGTAGTCGCACCACAGGTATCAAAAATCGTAGCCCCCTCCCCGTTTACGGGGTAGGGGGTTGGGGGTGGGGTTCTTTTTACTAACCGAACTGCTTAACAATTGCCTCAGCAAACTCTGAGCATTTCAAAGGTTCCACTGGAGGTTCCAGCAGTCGAGCCAAATCGTAAGTAACTTGACCATTAGCAATCGCAGCACCCAGACCTTTTTTAATTAAATCTGCTGCTTCTTGCCAACCCATATATTCCAGCATCATCACACCAGATAAAATCACAGAACCAGGATTAATTCTATCTAAGCCAGCGTGTTTTGGTGCAGTACCATGAGTAGCTTCAAAAACGGCTGCTTCATCGCCAATATTTGCCCCTGGTCCCATTCCCAAACCACCAACAATTGCTGCTGCTGCGTCTGATAAATAATCTCCATTTAAGTTCATTGTTGCCAAAATAGAGTATTCATCAGGACGGGTTTGGATTTGTTGGAAAATACTATCAGCGATGCGGTCATTAACCATCACCTTCTGTTTCCATTTGCCATCACCGTGGGTTGCCCAAATTGTGTTAAGAACTGTTTCTACTTCCTTGACAATTTGCGCTTTTTTCTCTGGTGTTAAAGCATCGTAACCGGGGTCAATCATGCGAGCATTTTCTTCCGAGGAAATATTGGGATTTGTTTCCTTGTTACCCAAAATCCAAGATTCCCGCTCGGTGATACAGTCTTTTCTAAATTCTGTAGTTGCTAATTCATAACCCCAGTCACGGAAAGCTCCTTCGGTGTACTTCATGATATTGCCTTTATGCACCAAAGTTACCATTTGTTTATTTTTGGGCAATAGCAAAGCATGTTTCATGGCACGACGCACTAAGCGCTGGGAACCTTTTTTGCTGATGGGTTTGATTCCAATACCCGAATCTAGGGGAATCCGCTTGTTTCCATGTTCTGGTGTGGCGGGAATAAGCTCCTCATTCAAGATTTTTATCAGGCGATCGCCGATTTCATCTCCCTGCTTCCACTCAATCCCCAGATAAATATCTTCGGTATTTTCCCGGTAAACAATTACATCCAGCTTTTCTGGAGTTTTATGAGGAGAAGGCGTACCTGCATAGTAACGACAAGGACGCACGCAAGTATATAAGTCAAAAATTTGACGCAACGCTACATTCAAAGAGCGAATACCACCACCAACAGGAGTAGTTAAAGGACCTTTTATCGCGACTCCATATTCTTTAATGGCCGTCAGCGTATCCTGAGGTAAATACTGGTAAGTTCCATATAACTCGCAAGCTTCATCACCAGCGTAAACTTTAAACCAATTAATTTTCCGCTTACCGCTATACGCCTTTGCTACAGCAGCATCAAGTACCTTTTGGGAAGCAGGCCAGATATCCACACCCGTGCCATCGCCACGAATAAAGGGGATAATAGGATTATCTGGGACAATCGGCTCACCATTTTTAAACGTAATTTTTTCACCAACAGTTGGGGGGGTAATTTTTTCGTACATTATATGCTCCTGAAGGTTAAGCCGAGACTCTGAAGAAGGGAGTTGGCATTAGAAAGTAGGTACTAAGGGGTTACGAGTTTTGAATTTTAGCTTATAGTTATTCTCCACTCCAATCCCCACTCCCCACTCCCTATTTCCCATTCCCCACTTCAAAGTCATTTGGAAGGCTAGCAGATTTTCCCCTCATTTTGTTTCTGTCAAGTTAATAGGCGCATACCTTTGATGCGTTTCTCTAAATGCAATCTTCGCAGATCCAGGGAAGATTTAGCCAAATTAACTCAATTTTGTACGATGAAAGATAGTACACTACTTTTCGCTATCGATACTTTGCCTTGTTAAAGTTTTTGATAGCCAGCTACTACACTGACCACGTTGCGAGTAAAAAATGACAGACCCAATGATTGTATCAGGCAAATCTTCGGACATCGAATCCCTGCGTCAACCGTTAATCGCTGGGTCTGAAAAAGTCCAACAGCAGGTGATTCCACAGCTAGTAAACTTTGGCAATGGGGGATTAGATGTCCTAATAGAGTTTTTGTATGAACGTCGCGATAAAAACGCGACCTTGGTAGACGGCAAAGTTTATCAAACTCTTTTTAACTCGGAATACCCTAAAGCCAAAGAATTCTTACAAAACTATTTCCCTGCTGGCATTGTACCTCTAAAATCGGAGTGCGGTACAGACTACAGTCCCTTACAGCAGTTACTGGTTGCGGGGGACTTTGAAGCCGCAGACCGTATGACCTTACAAAAAATGTGCGAGATAGCGAGTCCAGTCGCAGCCCAAAGAAAATGGTTGTACTTTACTGATGTGGCAAGTTTACCAGTCACAGACCTAAAAACCATTAATAATTTGTGGGTGATGCACTCCGAAGGTAAATTTGGCTTTTCAGTACAGCGAGAAATTTGGTTAGGATTAGGGAAAAATTGGGAAAATCTTTGGACAAAAATCGGTTGGAAACAGGGTAACAACTGGACGCGCTATCCAAATGAATTTATTTGGAATCTTGATGCACCCAGAGGACATTTACCCCTTTCCAATCAACTACGTGGAGTCAGAGTAATTTCTTCCTTATTTTCTCACCCAGTTTGGGATTAATGATTTGTTGATTGTTGACGGTTGACGGTTGACGGTTGACGGAAAAAAACAGCATTAGTCATCATTCATACACTCATCATTGGTAATTCATCGATTAACACTCACTAGTCACCAGTCAACAGTCACCAGTCAACAGTCACCAGTCAACAGTCACCAGTCAACAGTCACCAGTTAGCAATTATGGCAAACGTCCGTTTAGATAACATAAAGCGCAAATTCAATAACGTCACCGCAGTCGAAGATATCACCTTTGAAATTCCTGACGGTGAATTTTGGGTTTTTGTTGGACCATCGGGTTGTGGAAAGTCTACCATCCTCCGTACCATCGCAGGACTGGAAACCGCTACCTCCGGAAAGCTGTTCATCGGTGACAAATTAATGAACAATGTCCCAGCTCGACAACGAGATGTGGCAATGGTATTCCAAAACTACGCACTTTACCCTCACATGAGTGTGGCAGAAAATATTGCCTTTGGGTTACAAATGCGGAAAGTTGACCCCAAAACTATTCAACAGCGTGTTCAAGAAGTTGCTCACTCTCTTTCTTTAGAACATCTTCTTGACCGCAAACCCAAACAATTATCAGGTGGACAGCAACAACGAGTCGCTTTGGGTCGAGCAATCGCTCGTCAAGCACAAGTATTTTTATTAGACGAACCCTTATCAAATTTAGACGCGCAATTACGAGACGGAACCAGAGCAGAACTAAAAGAATTACATCAAAACATCAAAACCACTACCGTTTATGTTACTCACGACCAAGTAGAAGCGATGACTTTAGCGGATAAAATCGTCGTGCTAAACCGTGGTCGAATTCAACAAATCGGTGACCCACAAACGGTTTATAGTCAACCAGCAAATCGCATGGTCGCGACTTTTCTGGGTAATCCACCGATGAATATTTTACCTGCAAAATTTACAGGTAATCTTTTTGATGTAGCAGGGCAAACATTACCTTGTTCAGCACAAATACTGGAAAGGTTGAACTTGCGAGAAGGTCAAAATGTAGACTTAGGAATTCGCCCTGAACATATTAGAATTATCCCCAAATCAGAACTTTCTACTCAACATTTAGCAATATTATTAGTGGAAGTAAAAATAGTAGAACCTTTAGGACGAGAAACATTAATTCGCGCAGGATTAGCTGGCTCTTCAGGAATAGTAAATATTCAAACAAGCGGTGACGTGCGTCCGTTACCAGGTGAACAGCTTTCCCTAGAGTTAGATATGAAACAATTATTTGTTTTTGACCAAAGTACAGGGGATAAAATGTTTCCTGCTTCAGCTTAAATTACGAAGTATTTTATTTATATATGTCTAGATTTGTTTCATAATTATAGTGTATGGGAGGGCGGTTCGGGATGCCCACCCCACAAAAACTTGACTATTTTAATATGTAGTTTATAAATAATTTAGTAATTACGTACGTATTTACTTATAATGCAAAAAATTTTAATCGTAGAATTATAGGCTCTATATTTATGCAAGTTGAAACTCAGAAGCGTTATTACACCCCTGAAGAATATTTAGAACTAGAAGAAAAAGCAGAATACAAAAGCGAATACCGCGACGGAGAAATAATTGCGATGACAAATGGCACTACAAATCATAACGAAATAGCTGGTAATTTTTATGCTCATTTAAAATTTGCTTTAAAAAAGCAAAATTATCGGGTTTATGTGGCTGACGTACGCTTATGGATACCTCGTTATCGTCAGCATACTTATCCCGATGTGATGATAATTCAGGGGGAACCAGAATATACAGGGAAAAGTACAACAACTTTAAGCAATCCTTGTTTAATTGCTGAAGTTTTATCTAAATCGACTAAAAATTATGACCAGGGAGATAAATTTCTTTATTACCGCTCAATCCCCGAATTAAAAGAATATATTTTAATAGACCAATATCAACATCATGTGATGCAATATGTGAAAACCTCTGAAGGTAAATGGCTATTTACAGAAGTAGAGGGAAAATCGTCAACACTATCACTGCACATAATAGATTTCCAAATTTCTTTTGATGACCTTTATGAGAAAGTTAATTTTGAGGAAAGTGAGGAAAGTGGGGACTAGGGAGTGGTGAGTGGGGATAACTTATGCTGCGAAAGATTGGCAAACGAGTCAAATTGTAGCTCTGAAAGTTTTATCCATACATAGAATCAAAGATTGGAAAGTATTGGAACTTAGTGGATAAAAATACACTACAAGTTTATTTTGAAGAGTCTAATCTTCCATTAACAAAATATCGCTACTCATACTGTCTCATACAAAATAAATTAGGTAAATTCAAGTTCAACATTAAGTTTGGTTTGTTTTTGAGCCGTGAAGAGAAGCTATGGTTAGTGCATCAAATTCGCTCTTTCATTAACACACTTCATTCAAATAATAAATAAGATACAGCACTTTGTAGGTAAATGAGGCACACAAAAAAATATCAAATTTCTTGTGGGGTGGGCATCCTTGCCCGCCCGCTTGTACCCTGCTCACTTTAAATTTGCTGTATGTTTTAAAGTTGTACGTTATTGGTAAAGCACTACAAAAAATTTCAGCAGAAAAAATTATTAAGTTTTTCTGCGACGTTGTTGAACTCCCAATGCACCAAAAGCAGCTAAAAATACACCCACATAACTAGAAGGTTCAGGTACTGCTTTCGGCACTCCATCATAAGGAGTTAGTAGAAAAGCGCGTTCTTCACCATTAAAGATACCGTTACCAATAATTTGTCCAGCATCATTAATATCAATTCCAAACTCCAATGTCCAACCAGACTGAGGAGAAATTAAATCATTAAGGTATTGAAGGACACCATTAGTATATACATAAGCACTCACAGTTCCATCATAAGCTCCACCAACTACATCACCTTTTTCATTGATACCTAAAGCAGAAGTATAAATTTTATTAATAATTGGAATACTTTCTTTTTTCCCTGTGCCTAAATTGTAAATGTAGGAAATAAAACCACTTCCAGGGCTTCCTTCATAAAGAACAATTTGACCTTTATCATTTATATCATTCGCAATACTGTAACTGCTAGCAATCCTAGTAATCCCCTTTTCTTCAGTCCAAACAAATGCGTCAAAACCTGAATTACCAACAACTTGACCAAGATTATTTACCGCTAAGGCATTTGTAGACATATCTTCATAATAGTAGTCCGTTATAACTCCTAAATCTTTTTTTGTCCCATCGCTATTAATCAGGAATTGACCGTCTACTTTTTGACCTTTTGTATTAATAGTTTTTCCAAGCTTGACCACTTGACTAGAGTTATTAATAGTATCCCGAAAGTCTAGTCTCGAACCGATATCAGTTATGGAATAAAACATCGCCGCTGCTGCCGGACGTGATGTCAAAACTCCTAGTAATGTTAATGTTGACATTACTATACTGAATTTCAAAAATTTGTTATTCATATTTAAAGAAAGCAAAATTTATCTGTTTGAAAACTTCACAGATGACCCTGAGCTTATAATTTTAGTAACTAATTATTTAAGAGTTATACAAGAAAACAAAATCAGTAGCTAAGTATTTTCTACCTAACTCAAATGCTAATTACTAATGCACTTTTTCCACATTCTAACATCGCAAAATTTCAGACAAGAAAATTTAATACGACTTCGGAGAAAATTTATAATACCGCGCAATTACACTGATTAATGAGTTATATACTTAATTTAAATAAAAAATTTTATTCCCATTATGGGATGCTGTTGACGAATAGAGGTTGAGTATTATCACTATTTACAACAGAAGCGCAAATATATTTCTCGTCCCAACCAAGAGAACCCCACCCCCAACCCCCTCCCCGCTTGCGGGGAGGGGGCTACGAAAAAGAGATAGAGATGCTATGAATTTTTAATTTTTGGGGAAATACTTAAGATAAATCGTAGCCCCCTCCCCGTACACGGGGAGGGGGTTGGGGGTGGGGTTCCTGCGGTTGGGGGTGGGGTTCCTGCGGTTGGGGGTGGGGTTCTCTTGGTTGGGAGTGGGGTTATTTTTACACCAACTGCTTAACCTGAAACTGCCTTAACTCCGCAGGAGCAAAATTACCATTTTCCGTAATAATCGCCGTAATCAAATTAGCAGGAGTCACATCAAAAGCAGGATTATAAAATTCCACACCAGCAGGAGTCAAAACAGTATCTCCAACCTGATATATTTCCACAGGGTCGCGTTCCTCAATAGGAATAGCCCCACCATCAGGTATAGAAAAATCAATAGTAGACATTGGTGCAGCAACAAAGAAAGGAACATTATGTGCCCTAGCCACCAGTGCCAAACTATACGTACCAATTTTATTAGCCGTATCTCCATTAGCAGCAATTCTATCAGCACCGACAACAACAGCATGAATCATCCCTTGTTTCATGCAATGAGCAGCCATACTATCAGTAATTAACGTAACCGGAATGCCTTCCTGAACACATTCCCAAGTAGTCAATTTAGCCCCTTGCATACGGGGACGGGTTTCATCAGCAAAAACCCTTGTTAAACGTCCTTCACGCCAAGCAGAACGGACAACACCTAAAGCAGTACCGTAACCAGCAGTAGCCAAAGCGCCAGCATTACAATGAGTTAGTAACGTCAACTTTTCCGGAGTCTTAGGTAGCAATTTTAACCCATTATCGCCAATAGTCTGACAAGTTTGTAAATCTTCAGCCTGAATACTTTGAGCGGTTTCTAACAGAGTTTGTTTAATTTCTTCTACAGTACCCAAAGTTTCATAAGCAGCTTTTAGTGTACGAGAAATTGCCCAGAATAAATTGACAGCCGTAGGACGAGTAGAACGCAACATTTGCGCTACTTTTTCTAAACTACGTAAAAATTCATCGCGATTTTCTGTTTTAATTTCCCTTGCTCCAAGATACATACCATAAGCAGCCGCAACACCAATTGCAGGCGCCCCCCGTACTATCATTGTTTTAATCGCCTGCGCCATGTCCTCGCAGCGGTGAATTTCTACAAAAGTATATTCATTAGGTAAGCGAGTTTGGTCAATGAGAGAAACCGAGTCATTGTGCCAAATAACAGAATAAACCTGATTGCTGGGATTCATGATAAGAGATTGAATGAGGGAAACAGCTTCGTTGTAAAATTAATCATAGGTGAGACATAAGCCTCACCTATCTTGCCCTTGGCAGAATTTACCGAAACTTGATTAAACGACTGCAGTTAGTTGCTGCTTAAAGAAAGCGTGCATCACTTTTTCTGCAATTTGTGAGCTATTTAAACCCAATGCTGCTTTAGATTCATTAGGTTCAGCATGTTCAACAAGAATATCTGGTACACCAATTCGTTTAACTGGCACCACAATATCCGCATCTTGCAAAGCTTCTGCCACAGCGGAACCGAAACCACCCGTGATACACCCTTCTTCCAGAGTGACAACACGTCCAATTTTCTTAGCTAAGGGGAACATTAATTCCTCATCCAAAGGCTTACAGAAACGGGCGTTAATCACAGTTGCTTCGACACCATGCTCGCTGAGAATTTCTGCTACTTGCATTGCTGGGTGTACCATCGTACCATAGCCAATTAGTAAAACATCATCCCCCGTACGCAGGATTTCTCCTTTGCCAATTTCCAAAGGTTCCCAACCTTCTTCCATTAAAGGAACACCATAACCGCTACCACGAGGAAAACGCATAGCGATAGGGCTGCTAGTATGTTCGATACCAGTAACCACCATTCGTTGTAGTTCTGCTTCGTCCTTTGGTGCCATCATTACTATATTGGGAATGCAGCGTAGGTAAGCGATATCATACATTCCTTGGTGTGTTGGACCATCAGAACCAACAATACCCGCTCGGTCTAAACAGAAGAACACGGGTAAGTTTTGGATACAGACATCGTGGACTATTTGGTCGTAAGCACGTTGCAAAAAGGTTGAATAAATTGCAGCAACCGGACGCATCCCTTCGCAAGCAAGACCTGCGGCTAAGGTGACTGCGTGTTGTTCGGCAATTCCCACATCAATATATTGATTGGGAAGTTTTTGCTGTAGTTTATCTAAACCAGTTCCTGTAGCCATAGCCGCTGTTATACCGATAATTTTCGGGTTTTGTTCGGCTAATTTAACCAAAGTGTGGGCAAATACCTTGTTATAACCAGGAGGTTTGGGTTTGCTGGAAGGAATTGCTTTGCCTGTTGTCAAATTAAAAGGCGTTTGGGCATGGTAACCTACCTGGTCATTTTCGGCTATTTCATAACCTTTACCCTTAGTTGTCGCGACATGTACCAGCACAGGGCCTTGTATTTGATGTGCTTGTTCAAATGTGGCGATTAATTCTTCCAAATTATGTCCATCAACCGGACCCATATAAGTAAAGCCCAGTTCTTCAAAAACTGCACCCACTTTAGGAACTGCTAGACGTTTCATTCCTTCTTTGATACGTCCCAGTTCTGGTGATAGAGATTCACCAACAAAGGGAATTTGTTTGAACTGTTCTTCTAAATTATCAGTGAAAAACTGTACTGGCCCAGATAGGCGCATTTTGTTCAAATAACGAGGAATTGCGCCCACGTTAGGAGATATTGACATTTCATTATCATTCAGAACCACCAGCAAGTTCGTTTTGGGTAAATGTCCAGCATGGTTAATAGCTTCGAGAGCCATACCACCAGTTAAGGCACCATCCCCAATTATTGCAGCAACCTTAAACTTTTCACCCATAGCATCACGGGCTAAAGCCATACCTAATCCTGCGGAAATACTTGTAGAAGCGTGTCCTGCACCAAAATGGTCAAACTTACTTTCGCAGCGTTTAAGATAACCTGCTATGCCTTCCCTTTGCCGCAAAGTATGGAATTGGTCATAGCGTCCTGTAATTAATTTATGAGGGTAGGCTTGGTGTCCTACATCCCAAATAACTTTATCTCGGTCTAAATCGAGGGTTTGATAAAGTCCCAACGTTAGTTCCACAACACCCAAACCTGGCCCCAAGTGTCCCCCACTTGCTGCGACGGTTTGTAGATGCTTGTCCCTAATTTGACGGGCAATTTGCTGTAGTTGCCTAATTGATAAACCATGCAACTGGTTGGGATGGGTGATATCACTCAAGTGCATACTGTCGGGTTTTCCTCTCTACACTTTTAGTATTAACAATTTTCGCACTTAAAGGTAACATGCTCCCCGTATTACGGGGAGTGGGGAGTGGGGAGTGGTTCGTGATGGGGAAAAAATCATAAAAATCGTAGCCCCCTCCCCGTTTACGGGGTAGGGGGTTGGGGGTAGGGTTGATTGTGGGGGTTGGGTTACTGTGTGTTTTTTTTTATTGTGGCGCTAATGGCGCTGGTGGTGCTACTGGTGTTTCCGGTCGTACATTTTTTCTTTGCAAATATTTACTTAATACATATGCCATATCCCCTCGTGTCATCGGTAACAAGGGATTCAAATTACCTTGAGCATCTGTATTTACAAAACCTTCAGCAACTACTGTCGCAATAGCTTTTCGTGCCCAACTAGGAATACTCTTGGCATCCGGGTGGGGGGCTAAAATTTCTTGAACTGTGTCATCAGGAAATTGAAACACACCATATGCTTGGGCAAAAATAGCTAATGCTTCAGCTTTCGTTACACGTTGATTTGGGAAAAACATATTCCCACGGTAGCCGCGCATTATATCATTTTTTAAAACTAATTGAATATCTCTATATGCCCAATGTCCAGCAGGTACATCTGAAGTTACAATATTTTCTTTACTCGCTGACACTCGTTGTTCCAATCGAAATACTTTTGCCATAATCGAAGCTAATTCTGCTCGACTAATTAACCTTTCTGCATGGAAATTTCCATCAGCGGAATTACTCATCCATTTCGCAGCTACTACCCGTTGAATTTCTTCAGAAGGTATAGCAGCACTAGCTTTTAAATGCGAATAAGCACTTAAAGATACTCCAGACACTAGTATTAAAAATGATGTAGCAATGTTAATAAAGCGCATATTTTTCGGTTGAAATTTACTAGGGATAGACGAAAATAGAGTTGATACAATTAACATCAATTCGTCCATACATGTATCCAGAAATCAAGCATACTCCTTTGCTATTCTGTGACGCATTTACCCAGAGTAATGTTGCGAGATGAACTTAACCTCTTTAACCCCAATTCTTTACGTAAATCGCATTTGTGGTAACCATAAAGAATAATAATCCATTCAATTTGATAATTATTACATGACGAAAAGACCTAACCCCCCTACCCCCCTTTCCTATGAGGGAAGGTTAGGTCTTGTGATTTGTTGATTTATATCAAGGTTTGTGTGAAACGTTATAACTGTCCAGCAGCAGTCTAATATTGACTTTAGCCAATATTTTCGGATATCAGTCAGGAGTTGTGGGAATGACCATCGCAGCAGACCCCGTTAAATTAAGTAAACAAGAAGTCGGCAGAGCCGCAGCCGCTTTGGTACAATCAGACTCAATTGTTGGTTTAGGTACCGGTTCAACTACCGCATACGCCATTCAATTTATCGGTGAACGCCTCAAATCAGGGGAGCTAAAAAATATAGTTGGTGTCCCCACTTCGTTTCAAGCAGAAGTTCTAGCAAAGGAATACGGTATTCCTCTAACAACGCTGGATGCTATTGACCATATTGACATAGCAATCGATGGAGCCGATGAAGTAGACCCACAAAAGAACCTAATAAAAGGTGGTGGAGCTGCTCATACCCGTGAAAAAGTGGTAGATTATCTCGCAAACCGTTTTATAGTTGTTGTAGACGGTGGCAAATTGGTTGACCGACTAGGGTCTAGTTTCGCAGTTCCAGTGGAAGTAATACCAATGGCAATTACCCCAGTCATGAACGCAATTAAAAAACTCGGTGGTAAACCAGAACTCCGTATGGGCATTAAAAAAGCTGGTCCAGTAATCACCGACCAAGGAAACATGGTTGTCGATGTAAGATTTGATTCTATTCCAGACCCAGTAAACCTAGAAACAACACTTAATAATATTCCTGGTGTACTAGAAAATGGCATCTTCGTTAATTGTACCGATGTAGTTTTAATCGGAGAAGTTAGAGACGGCCAACCAGTAGTCAGACAAATGTAAAAAAAGACCTAACCCCCCTACCCCCCTTCCCTACAAGGGAAGGGGGGAAATCAAAGATAATTTGAACGTTTGTAAGCTAAAAATTGTTCTCTAAACATGCTTCGTACCGCTTCTAAAAACCTGGGAAAATCTGGTTTCCCTGTCCAAGTCCACGGTATAACTTACTTTGACTGAATGGAAGCGCTACAAAGTAGACTTGGAAACTGCCCGACTTTCACTATTACTAGTTACTGGCTCGACAACATCCTTGACCACCATCCCTCAGTTAGAGTTACTGAAATAGTCGAGCCGTAACTTGACTATGGCAGTGTTCAAAGTCGCAATTATTTAATTAAAACATTCCTATCTATACGTACTTTTTTGGATTCACTCCAAACTAGGCGGACATAGATTAGGTAATATTCATTAAATAACAAATCAATCACTTGTGTTGCTTTTATTTGACGAAAATTTACATGAACACTCTTTGTGCCAAGGCATCAAGCTTATTTTTTCTTTGAGCCACAATGGTATAAAATTGAAAACTTTACCCCCTGCATTGTAACTGGACAATCATGGTACATCGCTCCACCCCGGATTTTAAACTCATACACAAGATTTAATGAAGGAAACTGACCCAAAATACTAGGAAAAATTAGGATTTCGGGTAACTGCTATCAACCCCCCTTCCCTAGCAGGGAAGGGGGGAAGGGGGGTTAGGTCTCTGTGAATTCAAGGTTTAATACTGTAGTGGCAACAGATAAGTATTTTGATTGTATTGACGAATCTGCTGGCTAGGTGGTGGCAAATTGGGACTGACAAAGTTGGTGGGCAATCCAGGACTCGTTGTATTAACTACACTTTGTTGAGGAACCTGCACGCTGTTAGGGATAGCAATAGCAGGAGCATTATAGTTAATAGGAGGCGCAACAGGAATAGTATTCGGTGTTACAGGAATTGCAGGTGTCGTAGGTATTGCTTGTGTTGCGTTAGGCAATGACTGGGTAGTGTTAAAATTACTGTATAAACTAGTTTGTTGATTGATTGCAGTAGGTTGAGTAGTACTAATCCCCGTTGGACTTGGTACTGTTGTTGCTTGCGTATTTAAACTACTTTGAGGTGTAATAATTTGGCTACTAAATTGGCTATTAAAGGTATTACTAGGTAGAGATTGCCCTGAGAAATTATTCACAGTAGCAGTACTCGTATTTGCCGTAGTCGTATTTCCGGTAGTGGTACTTAAAGGTGGCTGATTTTGATTTGTTGATTGAATTGCCGCTGTATTAATTGCTGTTTGTAAAGGATTGCTAACAGTAATATTTCTATTTTGATTTTGATTACCTTGGTTAGTTAATCCCGTACCAGAACCAGAGCTTTGGGATGAAGTCGCAGTCGAATTGTTGCTTAAACCTAACGTTCCCACCTGCAATAAACTATCAGCTTGTACTAAAAATGGATTTGGGCGGGTTGCGGCAGCGCTATTAGCTAGGGCATTATTTACATTAGGCTGAGCTTCGCGTACCCTAGCTTGACTTCTATTGACCAAATCATCCAACGCTTTAGTGCTATCTGCTATATTTTGCGCTGTAATATTGCCAGGAATCCCTGGTATCATTTGTCTAGCATCATTTAACAAGACGGGTAAATTATCAATATCAGCAGCTATAGCCTTATCCTCATTTGATAATGCTGAAGATTTTTGATTATTTGCCGTAACTTGATTTTTTTGCCCATGTGTAAAAAAATCCGGGTTAGACCAGTGTTCTCTAATTACCAGTCCTACCACAGATAGAAAAATTGCTGTACCCCAAAAACCAGGTCGTGCTAAATTCCATAATCTGGCTTTGAGGTAACGAAAGTAGGGGGAAGGATATTGACTACGTGGCATGGGGTAGATTCTTATTTTTCAGTAGAAGGAGCTAGAACAAAAAATATATTATTTATAGTTATCTATGATTCAATCCTAGCCTTCAATCTTTGATTAGTCACCTACCAACATGAATATCAAGAACTATATTTTTTGCCAAAAAATCCATTTCTTCATTATAAAATAATTATGTGTTATTCACAACTAAAACAGTAAGTAGATACACTAACACAAATCACATATTTCATCTATTATTTATCTAGAAGCACGTCTTCGTATCTTTCGCTGATTAGTCTTCTGACCAAGCTTTACAGACTTTTGGGTCAAAGTTAAGTTATCCACATCAGCATCATCATTCTGATAATTATCTCCATTAGCAATCTGGCTTCTTTCATCTAAATCTTGTACAATATTTTGCATCAATTGCAAATTTTCTAATACAGACTGCAATTGAGACTGATTAGAAACCTCCATCGTTTGCATCACTTCAGCAACAGTCTTCAGATTTATCTCTGTTTCCGAAAGTAATGTTCGCAGTTGATTTAAAGCTTTATTGTTCTGCTGAAAAATATGTTCTAATTTTTCAACATCATTTTGTATAACTGACCGTTCACATAAATCCCTGATACCACTAGTTTCGATAGGGTCAAGAACTCTCAGCAAATTAGTCATCGTAATTATGCCTGCTCCTCTTCCCCAGTCCCAAGATACAACTAACCGACGTACCCCAAGACGCAACATTTCTTCGTGGGCTTTCCACAATGAATCTTCTGGACTCAGCAGCAATAAAGGTGTACTCATCACCTTTCTAACAGGAGTTGCAAATAAATCAAATTGCTGTTCTTGAAATTTTACAACGTCACGTTCTGTGACAATACCAACAGGAACAACCCTTATATCCCCTTCATCATCTTCTATATTTTGAGTAATTACCACGCAACTAACCCGGTGTTGTGCCATTAATCTAACAACATCTAATACCGAGGTCTTCATGTCGGTAGTAAGCACTGGGGTTGTCATTACTTCTGATACACGTCTTAGCTTCAAAAAGTCAGCAGGTTGCAGTACATCACGAAGACTATCATTTGTGACAACCCCCACTAACTCACCCAACTCACCGATTATTGGTAGATGTCGAATTCCGTAGCGACGAAATAAAAATAGTGGGCCAAAAATGTCCCGAAAAGCTTCTAAAGGTAGGGTAATGACTTGCTTGGTCATTACCGACCCCACGGTGATTTCCTTAAAGTTGCTATTTATCGCCGTATATTGTATTATATCTTTCTCAGTAAAGATTCCCAATAAGTTTTTCTCCTCCATCACCAAAGCGCAACTATTTTGACGCTTTGAAGTTTTCTCCCCTTGAGGAAGAGTGGAACTATTACCCTGTTTTTTGACCATTAAGGCTATGACAGTTGACAACCTTGTGTCCGGAGTGACAATCAAAGGTTGATAGTCAATTGCCGCTTCTAATTCTGGTGACGGAATCAGCGCATTTGGTTGCATAATTCGATTTTTTTGGCGATACCTATGGACATAGTTTTGATTGAAATATATAATGAGGGATGAAACAATAGATGTCAATCAAAACTATGGCATGTAAACACCTAAGGTGGGCTAAGGTTAACTAAGCTAAAGCAAATAACAATCTGAGCCAAATATATTTAGTAACTTATAGCCACTTTTATCACACCATATCATCATTATCTTCATCGATAGTAATTTCATATGATTGTGATAAGTTATCTTGATGCTCATCATCTTTAGTAGGGTCAACACCCAAAAATTTGGGAGTCTTGCTATAAAGTCGGTCGAGAACTCGTTTAATAGAAACTCGTCTCCATTGCTGATTGCGCTTGGTTTTGTATCCACGTTGGTTCAACCAGTCAGATATTTGTTGCAAAGACTTACCCGACTTGTGATGGCGACGGATAATATCTATAACCTCCTGCTCGGTGGGGTCTTCGACTAATTCACCATTAACAGAAGTAAGTCCAAAAGGTGGTGAACCATAACCTGCATAACCCCCACGAGCAGCTTTCAGCTTGCGTCCTTGGTCTAACCTTTCCCAAATAGTCTGGTCTAGGGAGTCTTCAGCAGCCATAGCTTCGGTATTTATGATGTTATATTTCTCAGTTATCTTAACTCAAGTTTGACACATACGTACGTAGGTGTTACATACCTAATTATTTTTTTACAACTGGTGGTTGAGGGTTGACGGTTGACAGTTGACTGTTGTCGGTTGTCGGTTGTCGGTTGACGCTTGACAGTAATAATAGCGACAATAAGCCCTTCGCATTTAACAGTCAACAGTCATCAGTCAACCGTCAACAGTCAACCGTCATCATTATCGCTTCGCAGCCTGCATTAATAAAAATAAACCGGCTGTAATACCCAAAAAGTTTGGTATCCAGCCTCCTATAAAGGGAGATATTATACCAGCTTGTGCAAAAGCTCCAGCGACAAATATAAGTAAATAGTAACTAAAAATAACAACTACACTAATACCAAAGCTTGTACCCCGCGAATTTCCGCGACGAGTAGGTGTGGTTCCCATTGCGGAACCAACTAAACCGAAAACAACACAAACAAATGGCAGAGCCATTTTTTGTTGAATTCTAATTTCTAATTTGCGACTTTTTTGCTGGTCTCCAGTTTGACGTAAAATTTCTAATTGCTGGAGAGCTTGAGCTATATTCATCTCATTGTAGTCCTTGGTTTGCTCTGCAAGGTCAAACAATGTTCGGGGTAGCTGTAATTGTTGACGTTCAAAGCGTAAAATTTTACGATACGAACGGTCAGGAGCAACTACATATATAGTACCGTCATAGAAATCCCAGGTATTTTCTGCCGGGTTCCAAGATGCGGATTTAGCTTCGATAATTTGACTAAAACCTTCCTGGGAACGGTCAACAATTGTTAATCCTTTAAATTGTTTACCATCAAATTTGTCAGCATAAGATAATCGTGATAAAACTCTCTCGTTAGAACCATCAGGCTGCTTTGCATCTCTATACTCATCCAACAAAATATTTTGTTGCTGACGAATAACTGGTTTTTCAGTTTTTAAAGCTCGTTGTAAAGTGACAGTAGCTTGAAAATTTGCTGCTGGTGCTATTTGTTCTTGTAAAACAAATGTGATTCCGGTGACGACAAAACTCAACATCACTGCAGTCAAAACCATCCGATATACACTTACTCCACAGCCACGCAGAGCAATAAGTTCACTTTCGCTAGAAAGACGACTATATGTCATTAAAGTCGCCAATAGCGTGGACATAGGCAAAGCAAATACAATAAAAGCAGGTAATTTTAACAAAAAAACTTGGACAGCAATTTCCACAGGTAGACCAGATTCCACGACTTTTCGTACTAGGTCAAACACCGCATCAATTGTTGTCACAATCGACGAAAAAGCCCCTACACCAAATAAAAATGGAGGAATCAATTCGCTAGCCAAATATCTATCCATGATAGTAAAAGGCAATAAAGAATTGAGGCTATAAAAAGAAAAAGACTTGTAGCTTTTTAACACCATAAGCTATTAAATAATTCGCAGTTCGCAATTCGCAATTCGCAATTAATTTGAAATTCGGTGAGCAGTCATCAGTTAACAGTTAACAGCCATCAGTCATCAGTCAACAATCAAACCTGAAAATTATCACCAAGATAGTATTGACGCACTAAAGGATTATTATAAAGTTCATCTGGTGTGCCGGAGGCGAGAATTTGACCTTCACGCATGATATAAGCCCGGTCGGTAATAGCCAAAGTTTCCCGAACGTTATGGTCAGTAATTAAAATGCCCATATTACGGTCTCGTAGTTGTGCGACTATTTGCTGAATTTCCGCGACTGCTATGGGGTCAACACCCGCAAATGGTTCGTCTAAAAACAAAAATTTTGGTCCTTCTCTTCCAGCAGCAAGCGACCTTGCTAGTTCGGTACGTCGTCGTTCACCCCCAGAAAGCTGAATACCTTTACTGTACTGTACTTTTTCTAGACGAAATTCGCGTAGCAAGGTATTTAAACGTTTCGACCAATCCCAACGTGGTACATTAGTTTGTTCAAAGACTAATAAAATATTATCGCGCACAGTCAGTTGCCGAAAAACGCTCGCTTCCTGCGCTAAATAGCCAATACCGAGACGCGCTCGCCTATGCATTGGCGCTTTAGTAATATCTACATTATCGAGCCAAACAGTGCCTTGATTAGGTTTTTCTAAACCGGTAGCGATATAAAATGTAGTTGTTTTACCCGCACCGTTAGGGCCAAGTAATCCAACAATTTCACCTTGAGCAACAGAAATGTTGACGCGATTGACAATTACTCGCTTACCAAAAGATTTGTGAATATTTTCTAAAACAATTTTCACTTTTTTAAATGGGGAGTGGGGAATGGGTAATGGGTAATGGGGAGTGGGGAATGGGTAATGGGTAATGGGTAATGGATAATGGGCAATTACCAATCACCAATTCCCAATTACCAGTTCCCAATTACCAATTCCCATTATCTAGAACGTCTTGGATTTGGTGCTTGAGAAGCAGGTGATGCTGGTACGTTAGTCTCGTTAATAATATAGATGGACTCGACTTGTCCTCCGGTTCTGGGTGCAGCCACAAATCTACCTTCGTCGATTAAGTAGTCTACTCGCTCAGCTCTAAGACTGTTACCACCTTGTTGCAATACATAAACGTCCCCGGTCAGTACTATACGACGTTCACGAATTAAATACTGTGCTTGAGCCGCAGTTGCTTGAATTCCCCGTGCTTTAAACAGTAATTGTACGTTACCGCGAACAGTGGCGATTTGTGCTTTGGCGTTATATTCTTGAAATTCCCCTGTAATTCTTAAAGGGCTTCCTCCTTGATTTGAGGCTTGTGCATTAGCAGTTTGTATTTGGTTGGGAACTGCCATGACGCCAAATAATACACCTGGTAGTATTAAGGCACTGCAAAAAATACGCATGAAAGATAATGGCAATTTATACCTTGTTGTCATAGCAATTACTTTATTTTGGCTTTGGCTTGTATTTAAATTATCCAAGTAAATAGCCCAGGACTGAATTTCAGCGACTGGAAGAATTGTACATAAGTTAAGGCTGATACTAGAGACGCTTTCGTAAACATCAATGTTTCACCCCCAACCTAAAGAAACCCCACCCCCAACTCAAAGAAACCCCACCCCCAACCCCCTCCCCGTTTACGGGGAGGGGGCTACTATTACCTCGTGTTTCTAGGATAATGTTGGGGACAAGTTGAACAAGGTAAAATCATTCCCTCTTCATTTCATCGTAGCCCCCTCCTCGCTTGCGGGGAGGGGGTTGGGGGTGGGGTTTTTTGGGTTGGGGGTGGGGTTTCTTAGCCTCAGGTTCTCATCTACAGCCTTTTACAACAAGTTAAATAAGCGACAAATAAGTATTTTTTCTATACGAACATTTTTTATTCTTCAACTTTAATTATTTTAGGTGTAGGAACAATTCCATTTTCACCTAGCTTAAAATCAGCAATTTTTTCTGGTTCAATTTTTTGTAATGCTATTAATAATGACCCACTTTGGTCTAATAATTCATCTACATCTATACCGCTGAAAACCTCTGGACAGCGTCTCAAACGGTTTCTTCCTTCTCCTAATAAAATAACTGCACCACGCCAATTTAAATTTTCCAAGTGATACAAAGCTACTGCAATTTGTAAAATGCCTTGATAAAAAGTTTTTTCTGGCTCCATTGCTTCAATCCACAGAGCCTCTAAAGTATCATGACAGGCGTAGAACTGTCCGGAATTGAACTGTTCTACGCTTTCCCAAAACTGCTGCGGAATTTGGTCAGAAGTATTTTCCATTAAAAAGTTTGGAAATAATTAAATGTCAAAACTGACCATTTTTATCGGCAGTCAGAATCGAATATGTTCTTTCTGCCTAATGGTTTTTAAGCTTAACCCATGCTATCTCTTACTTCTTTGATGGCATCAAGAGAGATTTCTTGACTTTCTCCAGCAAATTCGTTATCGGGAGTTAAAAACAACATGCAGTGACATTCTTTACGCTCGCGCATAGGTACACAAGGACAGTTCCAAAAAGCCGCTGCGACCTCTGCTTCTTTATCTTCGTAGTGCCGACAAGGACACAAGGGAGCACCAAGTTCGTCTTTATGCTTTGCTAGTCCCTCGATTACTACTGCAGTGACTGAGGGTTCAGCACAGAAGTAGGTTCCAGTACGCTTGGCATATTGTTCAGAAAAATGCCGCATCGCTTCTAAGTTTTTATCGCTGGACTTTGTGTTCACTTCTGGTGAAATCATTGCAATCTTCACTCATAATCTCAATATTTCTTAGCATTTTACCTTAGGAATACTCGGAAATCATCACTTTAATTAGCTGATTCCCAAAGATACCTCTTTCGTCACAACTCTCAGAAGATATGTAGGTTGGGTTGAGGAATAACGGAAACCCAACTTTCTCCTTGTTCATCATTTGTAGGGCTATAGCTTATTATTAAATTATTTTAAGCTTATTAGTTATTTCAATGATAGGCATTCCATTTCATGATACCGAAAGTGTTTTTTGTAACTGAAGCTGTAGTGATTGCTCTTTATCTACAATTACACCCAAGCTATTTCGATTGACAATTTGTTTTTGATGTACATCAGTTTGCCACAGAACCCAGCGACTTCCTTGGGGTAAATTAGTAAGGGTTGCAGGATTTTCAGTTAACCAAATCATGGGGGAGTTTTCGGGAACTGTTGCGCTGGGGTCTTCTGTTGTGGTGGTCGCAGCTAAAGTTTCTAGAACTACGCGCTTTCCTCTGACTAAACCAGTCGCAGCAGTCCATAATTGTACTTGCATTTGCTGTTTATGTGCATAAAAGTACAGAGATGCTGCGGTAATTACTGCATTTTCCAAATTTTCTTCTTCCCACTTAGCAGCGCTGTCCAGAGCAATAATAATATCCTGTCCAGCAGTGAGTAATTCTAATTCTCGAACCCTAAATTCTCCGTAACGGGCACTCGTACGCCAGTGAATCATACGCATTGGGTCACCATTACGGTAAGGGCGCAATGAACGAATTATACCTTCATTGGCTGCTTGTAAGGGTTTGCCAAGTGGGTCACCTTGGATACAATCTTCTTGCCCAATATTATCTACTAAAGGGCAATGGCTCAACGGTAGTACTGTAGGATAAACAAAAGCTGTTGCCGCGCAGTCATGTTGCCGACGACACCAGAACAACCCTAAAGGCGCACCACTACCAAGTTCTACATTATGCCAGCGATAAACACCTCGACGTTCAGTAGGATGATAATACACCCACTGGTAAGTTTCTCCTGGTAAAATATTTTCGACAGATTTTTTCATCGATTTGCCGAGGACAAAAGGTAGGATATCCTCCACTTGCAACAGACTCACAGATTTTTTTGTTTGATTTAAAATGTGTAATTCGACTGTTAATTCATCTCCAGCAGTCACGGGTTCAATATAACGACGGCTGACTGTTAAAGCTGCGAGGGAACGGGGAGGTAAATAAGCTGCTATAACTAGCATCGCCACACTAACCCCACTGATAACATATAACCAGCCCGCCATTGTGTTAATAGCTGCCCCAAAAAAACTAATTGCAATTCCTGCTAATACCCAGCCACCGTATGATGGGGCACAAGCACGAGTTTCTAGCCAGTTGGTTATCCGCTTCATCATAAATAAAAGTTAAATGCAATAATTTTTCTTTTCCTTGTTCCTTTTTACTTGCTTTCGTTGGCTGTACAATACCTGAGAAATACCTAGTTACCCCAGATGACATGAAGCGCTGGTAAAGATGGGCAACAAATATTACCTCTCCCCACAAAAAACCCCAGCCCCAACCCCTCCCCGTGAACGGGGAGGGGGCTACCGTCTACACACAACTGTCATTGCGTTCACGAAGTGTTCCCTCTTAGGGAATGGAGGAACGCAATGACGGTTTACTACTACTTGTGTGTACATGGTTGCCAGGGGGTTGGGGGTTGGGGTAGGGTTTCTGTTGGAGGTGGTAATAAGTCCGTAGCTAATAGTTTGTTTATATTAATAATCTATTTAATAAAAACAAAAGCTAATAATTAATATTTTTTCTATTTTATTTGTTGTTTTTATTTACAAATCATATGCTAAGTAACGGGTAAATACCCATTGACAAATTATTTTATGAAGTATTAGTAAAGATAGGCTAAAAGATAAGTATATTTAGCGATTAGAATTAAAATTTAAATAAGTTCCCTGTTAATTGGCAGAATATAAATAAAATTTCCTTTAAGAAATCTCTTGAACTGTGAAGAGTTGGTAATGTGTGAAAAGCACTGATTAAAACCACTCGTACAATCAGTTAAGTTCGCAGTCCATTATGCAAAAAAATGGGCTGATTTTATATTGCTAAAGTTCAGTATTTTTTTAATATCAATCAAGGAAAGACAAATGGAAGAAATTACCAAACCGGAGTTTATTACTCGCAAACAACCACCCCACTTACCTCCCCCCCCGCTACCAAATTATTTATCCCAAACATCCCAAAAAGTTGTCTCAAAGAAACAAGAGTTTATCTCGATTGAGGATTTGGTACGTGTAGCTCATTACCAAAAAGCATCAGATATTCATATTAGAGTTGGAGAGCTTCCCCGATTTAGAATTCGTGGGCAAATGGTTTTATATGAAGAAGGAGATAAAACTACACCACAGATGTTTGAGGAATATTTAGCAGAAATTCTTGCTCCACCTTTGTTACAAAGATTTAAAGAAACTAAAGAACTGGATACAGCTATTTTATATCCAAATTTTTTGCGCTGTCGCATCAACTGTTTTGAAACTTTGAGCGGTGGAGCAATGGTTTTGCGATTAATTTCTCTCCATGTTCCTTCAATTGAAAACTTAGGTTTACCACTTATTCTTAAAGATATTGCTAGCAGGAAAGAAGGATTAATTTTAGTCACTGGTCCAACTGGTTCTGGGAAGTCTACTACCCTTGCAGCAATGATTCGTCATCTGAACGAGACAGAGCAAAAACATATAGTTACCATCGAAGACCCTATTGAATATGTCCACACTTCCAAAAAATGTCTAGTTAGCCAACGGGAAGTTGGTTTACATACCAATGAATTTCATCAAGCCTTACACGCAGTATTGCGCGAAGACCCTGATGTGATTTTAATCGGGGAAATGCGCGACCGTACTACTGTTGATACCGCTCTCAAAGCAGCACAGACAGGTCATTTAGTTTTAGGCACTTTGCACACTAGAAATGCGATTGCCTCAATCAACCGTTTGCTCAATATCTACAACCCCGAAGAACAAACCGCAATGCGCTTACAAATAGTAGATTCACTGATAGGGGTTATTTCTCAACAATTACTTGCTGGTACAGATGCAAAACGTGCTGCAGCAATGGAAATCTTGGTCAATACTCCCGCAATGAAAGACTATCTACTTAAAGGTGAAGAAATGGAAGCCTTACAGCTGATGGAAGAAGGGGGTAGCGAAGGGATGCAAGTAATGAACCAAGCCTTGTGTCAATTAATGCTAACAGGTAAAGTTAGTATAGAGAGCGCAGTCAACGCCTCACCCGATGTTGCGGATTTACGGCGTCGCGCTCGTAATGACGGCTTCAACCCCTCTAATTCTACAAGGCGAGATATGCACAGCAGCTACACAAGCCATCATTACCAACCCAGATAGTTAACCAACAGGTTCGTAGTAGTGCTTCAGCGCCCCCTAGGTTCGTAGTAGCGCTTCAGCGCCCCTTAAAAAAACTTAGAAATAAGGGCTGAAGCCCAACTACAAACCTGTGTTTCAATAACACATTTACATCAGTATTTCTAATGTATAAGATATTTATTTTTCTATTAAGAGTGTCCCAAATATATCCACTTCATGTACTTCAATAATGGTTTTTGTTCTCTGTGATACAAACCCAGTTATAGCCTATTTTTGGACTAAAAGCGAGTTCATTCATTAATCCCTGATAAACTAAAAATATGTGGTAAAAAATTTGTATTTTATTCCACATTTTTGGTAGAATTTGTACTGTAAATCATAAGTATATTCCCTGAAAAAAAATATATTCAGGAAATTGTATGATTAGACAGTCAGGTGTGAGTGAGAATTAACTAATGAAGAAGCTATTCTGGGATTTTATCAAGCTCAGTCCAATTGTAGTTGCGGCTGCTTTTGCAACAAGCAACAGCGCACTCGCAGCTGAAATTAACGAAAGCGTTACCCCTGTTAACCAGTTGTCACAGCAACAAGCAGACAACAACATGGCGCAGGTAACATCAGTTTCCCAATTTTCCGATGTACAGCCCACAGACTGGGCATTCCAAGCTTTACAATCTCTAGTTGAACGCTACGGCTGTATCGCAGGTTATCCTAACGGGACTTTCCGTGGAAACCGCGCTATGACTCGTTATGAGTTCGCTGCAGGTTTGAACGCTTGTTTAGACCGCGTTAACGAATTAATCGCCACAGCAACCGCTGATTTAGTCAAAAAAGAAGATTTAGCAGCTTTACAGCGCTTGCAAGAAGAATTTTCCGCAGAACTAGCTACTTTACGCGGTCGTGTTGATGCTTTGGAAGCTCGCACTGCTGAGTTGGAAGCCAATCAGTTCTCTACTACTACCAAACTGCAAGGGGAAGCGATTTTTAGCTTATCTGAAGTTTTTGGTGACAGAAGAGCCGGTGGTGCTAACTTAGATAGCAACACTGTTTTCTCTAACCGCGCTCGTCTCAGCTTAAACAGCAGTTTCACTGGTAAAGACCGCTTGCAAATTCGTTTGCAATCTCGGAATACGACACCTAATAATGGTGTAACTGGCACTAACATGACCCGTCTTTCTTATGACGGTGACGAAGCGAACGACACATTTATTGATAAAATCAATTACTCTTTCAACCTAACTGATGCTATTCGCGTTCAGGTTGATGCCAATAACGCTGAGTTATATAACAACGTCAACAATTTTAACCCAGATTTTGTTAGCGACGGTAGAGGTACTATTTCTCGTTACGGACGCATTAGCCCTATTTATCGTCAAAGTCAGGGTGGTGCTGCAGTAACAGTACAGGTGAATCCTACTGGTCCCATAACTCTAAGTGCTGCTTATTTAGCCCCCAGAAGTTCAAATCCGAACTCCGGTTTTGGAGTATTTGATGGGGATAACACCATCTTTGGGCAACTAGAGTTTAAACCCAGCAAACAACTGGGTATTGCTTTTGCTTATGCTCATACTTACGATGGTGCAAGAGACACTGACGCAGACCCTACTAATAGCAATCCCAATGCCGTTAATTTATTTCAATCCACAGGTAGCAATTTTGCAAACAGACCTTTTGGTTCTACTGTAGCTACCTCATCTAACAACTATGGAGTCCAAGCTTCCTTTAGTCCTAGCCCTCAATTTAGTGTCAGTGGCTGGGTTGGTTTCAGCAATCTGAAAGCAGAATCAGGAGCTAACAGAGGTGCGGAAGCAGATGTATTTTACTGGATGGCTAACCTTGGCTTGAGAGATTTTGGCTCAAAAGGTAGTTTATTAGGTTTTGCTTTCGGTCAGCCTCCTAAAGTAACTGGTATTAACCGTGGTTTAACCAATACAGACCGTGATGAGTCTTACCACTTGGAAGCTCTCTATCGTCTACAACTGAACAGCAATATTTCTGTGACCCCTGCTTTGTTAGTTATTTTCAATCCTGAAAATAATAACAATAACGACACAATTTATGTAGGTACATTGCGTACTACTTTCACGTTCTAGTATTTCTTTTGTCCGGAAATATTAGTATGTATATCACGTAAATATTACACGAATGTAGAGACGTTACATGTAACGTCTCTACATTGTTTTGTCTGATGTTTGATTTTGGTGTAGGTTGTTTCTAAAATCGGTTGAAATCTTCATCATCTACAGTTGCTGATAAATCCGACGGTGGACGGTCAGTACTCCAAGCCCACCATACACAGCCACAGTTACAATGGTAAAATTCTTGCCATTTACGACGATAATTTTCTGTAATTACTGGTGAGCGGCGATTAATCCATACTTTTGTTGCTTCTCGACTACTGGCACCGCAGTTCGGACAACAAAATTTAAAAGCATGAACTGCCTTGCTCGTCCATTCGGGTGGGATGAGGGCGAAAGCTTCCATTTAGAAAAAAAATAATAATTTATAGCTAATTCTGGTTATTTTTTACTGCTAACTCCTCGTAGTATAGCGGGCAATAAGAATAACGGTGCGATATCTACAAATTTTTTGATGTTAGTTAGTTTATAGCTTTGACTACGGGAGGGTTCTATGTGATGCTACTTAAACCACTCGTAGGTTGGGTTGAGGACGGGACGGAAACCCAACACAATTCAATACTGCGGAGGTTTTGCTCGAAAATACGAAAACTCGTAGGTTGGGTAGCTCCACTCAACTCAACAAGCGACCGAAAAGTTGGGTTTCCGTCCCGTCCTCAACCCAACCTACAAAAATTCAAAACCTAGGCAGTATTGCAACACAATTGATAAATATAAACTCTCTGCTACAACAAAATGTTATGGAATCGAATGTTGAAATTCGCCGTTTAATAGATGTTATGCCCGCTTCTGGGCGTATGAGTATAAAAATTATCAGCAAACCTCACCAAGCTAAGGTGATTGATACAACATTTCCTTTACCTTGGAATACGGACAGGTTGATATATATTAATTTTGACCTTTGGAGTCGGTTAACCAGACAGCAACGAGATTTAATGCTGTTGAGAATGGCTAGTTGGGTGATGGGTGTGAAGTGGTTTAAACCTGAGCTATATCAAGGTGTGGTATTAGCTGGTATTTTGGGTTCCTTGGTGGAAGTCACGCAAGGAGATGTGGTTGGTGTTGTTGTTGGTGGAGGATTAACTGCGCTTGCTGCGAATCGCATTTGGAATAGTAACCGCTCTCAGGAGTCAGAGTTAAACGCGGATGCTGGGGCTATTAAGATAGCACAACGACGGGGTTATTCGGAAGTCGAAGCTGCTCAACACCTATTATCAGCTATTGAAAGCGTTGCAAAAATTGAAGGACGTTCTGGATTGGGCTTTATCGAGCTAATTCGCTGCCAAAACTTAAAGGCGATCGCTGGACTTTCCCCTGTGGGAATCCCGGAGTAAAAATATTATTCGTAGTGCGAGCATCTTGCTCGCTAACTGCAAAAAAAAGTACGAAAATTGCTCAAAAGTACGAAAATTGCTGAAAAGTACGAAAATTGCTCGAAAGTACGAAAATTGCTCAAAAGTACGAAAATTGCTCAAAAGTACGAAAATTGCTCAAAAGTACGAAAATTGCTCAAAAGTACGAAAATTGCTCAAAAGTACGAAAATTGCTCGAAAGTACGAAAATTACTCAAAAGTACGAAAATTGCTCGAAAGTACGAAAATTGCTCGAAAGTACGAAAATTACTCAAAAGTACGAAAATTACTCAAAAGTACGAAAATTGCTCGAAAGTACGAAAATTGCTCAAAAGTACGAAAATTGCTCAAAGCGAGCAAGATGCTCGCACTACTTAGAGGTCACAAGCTGCCATTTTCTAAAACGACCCAAAGAGCGATATTTGGGAGAAGAATTAAGATTAAATTCTGAGCTAACCCAAGCGTAACTGTCAGGTGGGAGCTGAGAAAGTTGCTGATATCGCTTACCCCAACGTGGAGTGTAGAAAGTTAGTAGCAATAAAGCTTTATCCCCTCCGGTAGTCAAAGCTTCTGTTTCTTTGACAACAAAGTTAATGGGGTTGTTTTGTACAACAGAAGCAACTTCTTTTTGTTGTAAAAACGGCTTAATATCAGGACTATAATTTCCTAATAAACCAACACAACCAGCAGTAGCAATAGCTAACCAAGAAGGAAGCAGTAAACCAGCTAACCAAAAATTAGCGTTGATAATTTTTTTATTCAAATTATGACGCATAAACCAGAGTATAGGTAAAGATAACCAACCTAAACCTAAAACTACTCCTAGTAAGCTTGCTTGTTGAATATCTAATTCTTCGCTAGTACCAACATTTAAAATACCGCTATAAATAGCAATTCCCGCAATTAATAATAAGACAGCTAAGAATCCAAAAGCATAACTTAAATTACGCACAAAGCCTTTATATTTAGAATCATCTATCTCATAAACTTTACCTAACCAATCTAAAGCTACAGCAGCCAACATTGCCAAAAACGGATAAAGTATTAGCGCATAATGAGGTAGACGAGTAGAAACTAAACTGATAACAGTTAAAATTGTTAAAGGATATCCAATTAATATCAACTTATAAGATTTATCAGCAAAAGTTCTACGACGTAATACCACAAAAATTCCCAATATACTAAAAAGCGGCCAAGGGAACGCTTTAACTGGTGTATTCCATAAATAATAAAATGGTGAATGATTATTACGCTGTTCTAAAGTAATTCTATTAACTAGTGCTAAAAATTGGTCAAAAACAACTTGTCCATAACGTTGCCAACTTAAATAAAACCAAATAAGAGTGGGAAGCAAACCAAAAAACAAACCTAAATATAACATTGGGTTTGTTAAATGCTTGTGACGACGATGCTCCACAATTAAATAAGGTAATAAACCAATAAAAGGCAAAAATATTAACTGACCCCGAAACAAAAAGCCAATTCCCACACTAAAACCAGCAGCAAAACTCCAATAAAGACGAGATTTTCCTGGTGACTCTGCTTTTAGCAAACACCAAATCCCTAACAGAGCAGCACACATCGTCGGGATATTAGCAGTAGTTAAGCGGCTCCCTTGTAGCCAGAGAAATGAAACACCTAAAATTGCTGCACTTAACCATGCTAAGCGTTTACTACCCAAAAGAATTTTAGCAATCTCGTAGGTAAGTATGATACTAAAAACACAAGCAATTTGTGCAGGTAATCGAGATGAGACTTCGCTAATACCAAATAGTTTGTAAACCAACCCCAGCCACCAATAAGGACCGGGTGTTTTCTCGTACACTAATTCTCCCCAAGACTGAGGAGTAATCCAATCCCCAGACTCTAACATTAATCTAGCACGTATCCCGTACATCGCTTCATCTTGAGGCATCATACTGACGGGACCAGAATGAAAAAGTAACAAGGGAATTATCCACAGAAATAACGATAAATAAATTGATGGCATCGCAAAAAATTATTTTGTCAAGCATTATCTGTTACTAGGGTAGTAAACTTTATCCACCATAAGATAGATGTAATAATTATTATTTTTTCTCATAAATTATTTTGATAGCAAGATTGTGAAAAAATTAGATTACATGAATATAATTCTGAAAAATAATTGGGCATGAATGTTATTTAAAACACAAATTAACTCGTTGATTCCAGTGCTTCTACCAATACTATTGCTTGTCATCAACACCTTAATTATTTTCCCAAGCTCAGCCCAAGCAGTAGACTTACCTCTAGCAACCCAGCGTGAAAATTTAATAAACTTGGAGAATCAGAAACCAGCAACCACTGATTGGAAACTCACAAACCCAGCCATTAATAGAGAAATAGAAGGTTATGCTTCCCTTACCAGCGTAAATCGTGGTGGGGAAATAAAATTATTTATCAATACAAAAGACCCAGCTTACAAAATAGAAATATATCGTATGGGTTGGTATTCTGGTGCAGGGGGAAGGCTAATGACACCAGCAATTGTCCGTAAAAGAGTCAAACAACCATCACCAATTTTTGATGACGCATCAGGATTAGTTGAATGTAATTGGAAAGACCCATACATATTAAAAATTCCTAACACTACTAAAGACCCAACAGAATGGATGAGCGGTGTATATTTAGCGAAGCTAACAGCCAATAAAAGCCGCAAACAAAGCTATATTATTTTTGTTGTCCGCGATGACAGTCGTCCATCAGATATTTTATTCCAATCAAGCGTCACCACATTCCAAGCTTATAACAACTGGGGGGGGATGTCGCTTTACCGTTTTAACAGCAAAGGTAAACAACCATACAAAGTATCTTTTAACCGTCCTTACGCTGTAAGTCCTAACAAAGAAGGAGCTTACGGAGTTGGAGCCGGAGAATTCCTGACTAAACGGGGTAAAAAACATAACGCAGCCGGATGGGAATACAATATGGTGCGGTGGTTAGAAAAACAAGGCTACGACGTCACCTACTCGACCAATATAGATACTCACGAAAATCCTCTCGATATTAATACAGCCAAACCAATCTTGTTATTGCACAAAGCATTTCTTTCCGTTGGTCATGATGAATATTGGTCATGGTCAATGCGAAAAAATGTAGAAGCAGCAAGGGATTATGGTGTGAATCTGGGCTTTTTTTCTGCGAACACCTGTTACTGGCAAATTCGCTTTGAACCCAGTAGCGTGACTAAAGATATTAACCGGATTATGGTTTCTTATAAAGAAAACTACGCTTTAGACCCATACGCTAGAGATGATAACCCCGATAACGATTATTTAGTAACAACACAATGGCGAAGAAAACCAGTAAATCTACCAGAAGACGCTCTCTTAGGAGTAATGTACGAAACTTTTGATGTCATGGGCGATATTGTAGTTGAAAATACAGCCCCAGATTGGATAATTGCAGGCACACAATTGAGTCAAAATAACAACCAAGCCTCTTTGTGGTTTAGTCACAAAGCACCGAAAGAACTAGTTTTTAAAGGACTGCTAGGTTATGAAGTTGACCGAATGTTTAAGAATGCCCCAGCAAATACTATCCGTATTGCTCGTTCTCCTTATCGTCATAAAAATGGTAAAAGATACTCAGACATGGCAGTGTATGTAGCAGATTCAGGAGCTATAGTTTTCGCAACTGGTTCTATGCAGTGGAGTTGGGCACTTGATGATTATAATGCTCCGCAGTTACGTCCTTCTGTGTTGAACAAGGACGCTCAAATTATGACCCGCAATATCTTAGCTCGGATGATTCGGTAAGTTTGTAATTAATTTGTAGGTTGGATTGAGGCTTTGCGTATCCGAAGCGGACGCTGGCGCGAACACGCAGTGGAGCGGAGCGCTAAACCAAACAAAGCCAAACAAAGCTTAACAAAGCCCGACAAAGCCCGACAAAGCCCGACAAAGCCAGGGAATAAATTCCCTGTCTAAAAGCTAAAGTCCTCTAAAAGAGGACTAATAAACGATTAAATATTTGGGTTTTATAGACAAAATAATTAAATTACCTTTGGTAAAAATTTAATTTATTAGTCCTCTTACAGAGGACTTTAGCTTTTAGACAGGGAATTTATTCCCTGGCTTTCTGGCTTTCTGGCTTTCTGGCTTTCTGGCTTTCTGGCTTTCTGATTTTATTATTTTGAGGCTTTGTGGTTTTGTGATTTTGTAGCTTGGTGGTTTTGTGGCTTTCTAGCTCTCACAATGATAAAGTTTATAAACATAACCATGAACCCCAGGTAAAGATTTCTTATCAGCAACACAACCTTTATCTTCCACCGTAACAGGAAAATTTACTAACCACAAATCAAAAGGTCGCGGAAACATCTTCAGAGTTTTATCTAATGTTGTGCTGTTAATATTGGGAAGATTATCTTGATGTGCGAGGAAAAACGAAGGTTTAATTTGCTTTGAACCTTTAATTTTGAATTCTCTAGCAACCCCCATCATTTCTCCTATTTGTACATGAGTCATCTGAGCAGTTGCCACAAGAACAGAACCCTGAGATTTTTGTTGAATTAGTTGCACAAATAAATCAGGACGATAGTATTTTTGATAGCCAAGATTATGAACAACTGTCACAGCACTGAGCAATCCCATCAAAAAAACTATTGTCGCGACTTTTTTCCCTTGTATTCCCCATTTTCCCATTTGCTGGAAATTAGAGAAAGAATTAGAAGCTGACAAAGGAGGTTTTTGTAAATCTTGGATAACACCTTCATTCAAGGAAAGCTTGAAGATTGATTTAATATTTGGTAACTTTTCTGGGAAATTCTCTGGGTAATTCCAATAAACAGCTAAACTTGCTCCCACCAACATAATTACCCCAGGAAAATAAACAAAACTATAACGAGCACCTCTGGTCAAGTCTATTCCTAAAAAATAAGTGAAAACAAAAAACAATGCCACAACACTAGCGATGGCAATGCTGAATACCTGAAGCATAAAACGGGTTTGTAGTCGTACTGAAAGTTGAATTTTCAAACCCCGAATTAATATTGGTGTTGCCCAAATGAAGAATATTAACATTATCAATCCAGCAGCAATCATTACCACAAGATTCGGCGATTCTACGGGCAATAAGCAAATCATTGTAATCCAAGCTGCTAAAACCTGGAAAATAGGGCTAATCCAAGATATTCCTACACGCTCACTTTGAATCCAATCAGTTAATCTATCACCATAACTATTATGTAAAAACACTGGTATCCAGACTAAGCCAGATATTAAAGTTCCTATAGCAACCATTAAAATGCGTGACCAAGGGGGGGAGTGGGGAACTGGGAGTGGGGAGTGAGGAACTGGGAGTGGGGAGTGGGGAGTGGGGAGTGGGGAGTGGGATTGCCATTTTAGGATGAGGAAAATTATAAACTCGGTGTAGAGAGCAAAGGTGAAAAAATAATGAGTTGCAATACCTAGAGCGTTAATTACTAACCACGAAAGTGTTATCCATAAAGGTAACTGAGTGCGGCTTTGAATGTGACGAATGGCTATTACCATACAAGCATAAGAAGCTATTACCCATAAAATACCTAATGTGTAATGACGAGCTTCTTGTGCAAGGAAAACACCATAAGGTGACACAGCCATTATTGCAGCTGCTAAATGACTTGTAACCCTAGAACGAAAAGTAATCGAAGTCAAAACATAAATTCCAGGAACAGATAATGCACCAAAAATAGCCGCTAAAGAACGCGCTCCCCATAGGGAAACTAAACCCCCTTCGGAAGGAAACAAGCGCGTCCACAAATGAGTTAGCACAAAATATAGCGGTGGGTGATTACTTTCCGTAGTTAAACGAGTAACAACATCTTGAACATCATTGTATATATTAGGTTGCAGCGGTTTTAGCAAGACATCCAAAGAAATCGGTACATCTCGTGGTATACCTAAAAAACTATTACCCAAACTGAACACTAACGTTGAAAACTCATCCGTCCAAGGAGGCTTTGCTGTTAAGTGCCATAAGCGTAAGTAAATGCCGAGGCTGAACCACACTACTAATAACAGCCTATAAGGACGAAAGTCAACTTTCATTGCCGCACCAAGAGCTTGTCAAGTCCAATATTAGACTTGACATGATAGTTTCAAATCAGTTCCTTAATTACCTCCTTAAGAAGGAAATATTCTTTGTTGACTGGTGACTGTTGACTGTTGACTGGTGACTGTTGACTGTTGACTGTTGACTGGTGACTGTTGACTGTTGACTGTTGACTGTTGACGAAAAAATAATGCCTGTAGAGACGCGATTAATCGCGTCTCTACTAGATTTATGTGTTCTGTAATTAAAAATAAATTCAGCCAACCGTCAACCGTCAACCGTCAACCGTCAAAAATCACTTAACTTCTGTAACTCTCCAGCTAAGCTTGAGGTTGACCCAGAAATTCCAAATAGTTGTTATGGCTATGGCAATTAAGTTTTTAATATAGCGATTGGGGATGATGAAGCGTAGAAGGCTAAAAATTACAACATTTAAAGCGAGTCCGACAAGACAAATGACGTTAAATTTCAAAAATCGCTTTAAACGCTGATGCCATCCTCGCTGATGCATGGCAACGTCGGCAAAAGTCCAAGCGTCATTCCACAAAAAATTATTGAAAATAGCGACTTCACCAGCAATTATTTTGCTGAGTGTTTCAGGCAAAGCTAGGGTGTGGGGTTCGCTAAGAAAATAAAGCACTGTCATATCTACGAATACCCCACTCAGTCCGACTAGTCCAAAACGTATGAATCGACCAATAGGAAAACCCATATGCTGAGTAAATATTGCTAAATGTCCTGTAGAAAAACGTAAACGCAATAAATGGTGAATATACTCTAAATACTGCTTCCAGGTAACTTTACTTTCACCTTCTTGACGTTCGCAAAAGACATATCCTATTTCAGTGATTTCTCTGATATTGCCTCTTCCCAAAACTTCTAATAAAATTTTGTATCCTACCGGACTGAGTAAAGCTCCTGCAACTGCACAACGACGCACTAGAAAATAACCACTCATTGGGTCAGAAACTCTACCCAGCACCCCAGGTAAAATTACTAAGCCCAAAACTTGTGCCCCACGAGATAAAAAACGCCTAATAAAACTCCATGTAGTGACACCACCACCATCAACATGCCGACTAGCCACGGCTAAGTCTGCTCCTTCTTCGACAGCACGTAGTAGTTGTAAAAGTACTTCTGGAGGATGTTGTAAATCGCCATCAATTACTCCTAAAATTTGCCCTCTCGCAACTTGCCACCCACGAACCACTGCACTAGAAAGTCCCCTTTCTTGGGTGCGTCGCATTACCCGCAAATGAGGAAACTCAGGTATTAAAGATTGCGCTACTTCCCAAGTACGGTCAGGACTATTATCATCAACCACAATCAATTCATACTCCCCAGGAATCGACTGGTTTAGTATCTGAGTTAAAATTTTAACAACATTCTTAATATTTTCCCGCTCTTTATAAGTTGGAATTACTAGCGAAAACAGTACGAAACTATTATTCTTACCCGCAGCGGTAGGAGTAAATTCACAAACTCGCAATGGGCCATTTGGGGCTGATAGTAGTGGGTTCGGTTCGATAATACTCATTAAGAAAGTAGACGGTTGACGGTTGACTGTTGACGGCTGACTGTTGACGGTTGACGGTTAATGCTTGGGTTTAAAGGGACTGTTAATAATTCACGTATTAGATTTTAAAGCAAAGCCCGCATTCCGCAAGTCATTGTTATACTTTAGACTGCTTATAAAGGCATTACTGACTACAAAAGTCCTAAAATAAGTATTTTTATTGAATAATATATAAACAAAATTTAATACTGTTAGACCAGCAGCACTTAACAACAGTTCCCCCGTTGCAATTCGCAATTCGCAATTCGCAATTCGCAATTCGCAATTCCCCATTCCCCATTCCCCATCCCCCATTCCCCACTCCCCACTCTCAGATTATGATAAGTACAAATACCGAAATCATTCTTGAGCGTGCCATCTTGGGGCACGATTTACTTCCTTCTGAGGGAGTAGAATTGTTAAAAGAAAGCGACCCTAGCCTAATTGATGCTATTCGTTCCACTGCTGATAAATTACGCCAAAAGCAAGTGGGTGATACAGTTACCTATATTGTTAACCGCAACATCAACTTTACAAATATTTGCGAGCAGCATTGTAGTTTCTGCGCTTTTCGTCGGGACAATAACCAAGAAGGAGCTTACTGGTTAGATTGGTCAGCTGTTTTGGAAAAAACAACCGATGCTGTTACCCGGGGTGCTACAGAAATTTGTATGCAAGGGGGGTTAAACCCAGAAGCTCAGATAAACGGTAAATCCCTGCCATATTATCTTAAGTTGGTGGAAACTATTAAAGAAAAATTTCCCCAACTTCACCTTCACGCTTTTTCTCCGCAGGAGGTGCAGTTTATGGCTAGACTCGATTCTATATCTTACTCTGAAGTTATCACTGCTTTGCGAGATGCTGGGGTTGGTTCAATGCCAGGAACTGCAGCCGAAGTGTTAGATGATGATGTTAGGCGGATACTTTGTCCTGAAAAAATTGATAGTGCGACTTGGTTAGAAATTGTTGGTACTGCTCATAAATTAGGCTTGAACACCACCAGCACAATGCTTTCTGGCCACATTGAAACACCCGAACAGCAAATAAAGCATTTTGTAAAGCTACGAGAACTTCAACAAACAGGCATTAACCAAGGATATCCAGCAAGAATTACTGAGTTTATATTATTACCATTTGTTGGTAAAGAAGCCCCAAAAACCTTACGTCGTCGTGTAGGACGCGACCAACCGCTGTTAAAAGACGCACTTTTACTCACTGCTGTAGCGCGGATTTTTTTAGGCAAATGGATACCGAATCATCAACCAAGTTGGGTAAAGCTCGGTCTTGCAGGTGCAACCGAAGCTCTGCAATGGGGTTGTAATGATATTGGTGGCACATTAATGGAAGAGCATATCACTACAATGGCTGGTGCTATTGGGGGAACCTGTATGGAAGTCGAAACACTGAAAGAAGCAATTACTTCTTTAGGACGACCATTTAAACAAAGGGATACGCTCTACAAGTTGACAAACTATCAATAGTCATTAGTCACCAGTCATTAGTCACCAGTCACCAGTCACCAGTCAACAATAAATTGACTCGCAAGATACCAATCCGAGATAGGATGGACGGTGATTTAGGTATTTACTCACTAATTTGATTATGAAGCGCTATTGGTCACGTCTTTTAGCTCTAGTTCTGGTTGTTGTTATTGGCTTAACGGGTTGTTCTAATCCTGATGGTTTGTCTGGAGACTATCGTCAAGATACTTTGGCTATTATTGGTGTTCTCAAGCAAGCTATAGAATTGCCGAATGATGCTCCAGATAAAGTCGCTATTCAAGCAGAAGCGCGTAAAAAAATTAATGACTTTTCTGCTCGCTATCAAAGGAGTAATTCTGTTTCTGGTTTGAGTTCTTTTACCACTATGCGAACAGCTCTCAACTCCCTAGCTGGTCACTATAGTTCTTATCCCAACCGTCCTGTACCACAAAAACTTAAAGACCGTTTAGCACAGGAGTTTAACCAGGTCGAATCCGCACTTAAGCGAGGTGCTTAATCAATACTCATCAGAGAGGCATTACATGTGAGACGTTACATGTGAAACTTTACATGTGAGACGTTACATGTAACGTCTCTACATTATTATTAATTTTTTATAATAGGTAATTGACAATTGAGCATTAACTAGGATATTTATTTGCTGTTTGGATGTGTAAAATTTTTCATCTAACTACGAAAGTAAGTGGTAACCCGAACTTGAGAAATTATCGTGGTTTCCGCTGTATTTTTTTGTTGATTAACTGTCACTAAAATCACAACTAAATAATTAAATAGCCTTGTATGTCCAACCGTCGCTTATCTACAACATCTACTAAATTTACAAAACTGAACTTATTTTGGCGAAGCTTATGGGCAGCAATTTTTACTGGTCTATTGTTTCCCAATATTAGTAGTACCCCAACCCTAGCTCAATTACAGCAATTAAACGAGCATTGCCAAGTTTCACAGCAAGCTGCGAAAGCGAAAGAAAATTTACGTGTGTCAGCATTTAATGGTAATAAAGATGCGCGATATAAATACGATGAATTAAGACAAAAGCACGCTCAACTAGTGCAAGATTGTCGCAAGCGTAACTGGTTGCAAGTCCAGGCAATTTGGTTACGTTTATATCCTTGTGATATGCAACCTGGAGCAATCGACCGCATTATGGATAAGATTGTTAACCGTGGTTATAACCAGGTTTATTTGGAAGCTTTTTATGATGGACGAGTTCTTTTACCACAGGATACGAACCCAACAATTTGGCCTTCTGTTGTTAGCACTCCAGGAACTATTAGTAGCTCAAAGATTGGAAGTGTTGATTTATTAGCCCAAGGTATCCAAAAAGGACGCGAACGCGGTTTAAAAGTCTACGCTTGGATGTTCACCGCTAATTTTGGCTATAGCTACGCTCAACATCAAGACCGTGAAAACTCTATTGCTCGAAATGGAAAAGGTCAAACAAGCTTGTATGTAGTCAATGATGGTTCGCAAGTTTTCATCGACCCATACAACGAGCAAGCCAAAGCCGACTATAAGTTGATGGTACAAGAAATTCTACAGCGTCGTCCTGATGGTTTGCTATTCGACTATGTACGCTACCCTCGACAAACAGGTCAAAATTCTATAGCTACTAAAGTCACAGATTTATGGCTATATAGCGACGCGACTCAGCAAGCATTATTTAAAAGAGCGCAAAATAATAAAGGACTAAATTTTATTCAGCGCTTTTTAAACAAAGGTTATGTTACCACGGGAGATATTGCCGAGGTTGATGAACTTTACCCCACAGAAGCAGAACCAATGTGGCAAGGGCGTAATTGGCAAGGACATAATAATTTAGACAGGCAAAAATCTACTCTCCCCATAAGACTTAGACAAAAGCAACTACAAAATGATTTATGGCTACTTTCCGTTGCTCACGCAATGCAGGGTATTGTAGATTTTGTCGCTAGTGTTTCTTACCCTGCAGAAAATCTAGGACTTTCCACAGGAGCAGTATTTTTTCCAGAAGCCAATAAAATTATCGGACAAGGATATGACTCCCGTTTGCAACCTTGGGATAAATTCCCTAGCTCAATGGAATGGCATCCTATGTCCTACGCTGACTGCGGTAACACTGATTGTATCGCTACCCAAGTACAACAAGTTTTAACTCAAGCAAAACCTGGAACTCAAATAATTCCCGCACTAGCAGGAACCTGGGGTAAAACCATCAGCAATCGTCCACCTTTAGAAGCACAAATGCAAGCTCTGCGAAAATTTGCTCCTCAAATCAAAGGTGTTAGTCACTTTGCTTTCTCTTGGCAATTCCCAGAACAAGACGGTGACAGAAAATTTTGTCGAAGGTAACTGTACTTTAAAAATAAAATTGCCCTACTCTCTTTAAAGCTGTAGGGCAGAGGACAGTTAATGGCTGCTGCCATTTCCCCTTAGCCTGTAACCTTTACTAATACATCGCCCAGTAGCCCGTAAACCCCTACAAAATAACTATTGGCTATTCAATGGCTACTCAAGCTAAAGTCGGGCTAGAAGTCGTTAAAGGCTATCTAAGAGTTCGCTTACCCAGATATATCTCTAACACTCGGTACATCAACACTGGCTTAACTAACACGTTACAAAACTTAACATTCATACAGAAGTTGGTTAGTTATATCGATAGAGATATAGCTGACGGCTGCTTTGATAGCTCTCTAGCTATCTATAAAGAATACCTCAGCAAGCCTAAAGTATCCGATATTACTTTACTAGAACTATGGGATAAGTTTTGCTCTTATAAGCAACCTCAGGTAGCCTACACTACATTTAATAAAGACTACTTGGTCAAGTATCGTAACCACATCCTTAAGCTACCTTGTGTAAGTCCTACACGTAACTCAGCTATCGCGAATAGGGACTACTTAATAACTAATGTTAGCTTGGATACTTGTAAGCGAATAATAAAGTATCTTTCTAGTTGCTGCTCTTGGTCGGTTAAGTCTGGTCTAATAGGTAACGACTACTACAAAGACCTTATCCCCGAAAGTAGGAGACATAAAGAAAAGAAACTAATACTACCATTCTCCTACTTCTAAAGCACTACGCTAGTATCATTAGTTACTCAGTACCGGAGATAATATAGGCTATAAGCTGAGCTAATACCTTTAATGAGAGATATAAGTTGTATCTGTACTCCAATAGTGTGTGAGTGGAGTAGAAAAGTATTCCAAGCAACTCTTGGTGTTAGCCCTGGAAGTATCCGCGATAGCCCTGGAAGTACTTCGAGTATTCCACTTTCTATCCGAGTTAGCCCCGGATACTTTCTATTCCATCCGTAAGCATATATACCTATGAGTAATGAGCAGAATACTTTGTACTCCAAAAGTGTGTGAGTGGGATAGAAAAGTACTCCGAGGAACTCTTGGGAATAACTATTCTATCGTTGGGTAGGGTCAACCCACTGATACAAGTTCTCCTCTGACGACTGGTCTAACATCATAAGCTTTACCAGACCAGACAATACCAAACATAGCTACAGTTGACTCATCATTAATATCTAAGAATATGTTGACCAACTTAGTCCTCCTATCCTCACTACTATCTAACACGGTAAGACCGTCTTGCTTATTTGTACCAGGTAACTTTCTTATATATAGATATTTACTAGACTTACTTGGTACATTTTGATGAAAATAACTCTGACGGTAAGACCGTCTTGATAAGGTAAGACCGTCTTGGATGTTTTTGTACCAAGTAACTTTAGTAAATATCTATATATAAGAGACTTACTTGGTACATTTAGGCTATCGTGACTCCTCATAACACCAACACGGTAAGACCGTCTTAGGTTGACAGAGATAAATAACCTAAAGTACTTCCGTAACTTTCCGGAATATGGTACATATATACTGTATAATATATAAGAGGGTTAAATAGCTGATAACCTCTGACATCCTAGATAAGACTAGGACATTTTAATACCATCGGGTACGGCTAAAGTAATGGGACAGTTTAATAGTAGAGAGAGAGGATAGCGAGATGAGGACTAGCAGACTAGAGATACGGATGACGGAAGGAGAGAAAGAGAGGATACAAAAGTTGGCTAAGATAGCAGGCTACACAACAGCCGAGTACATGAGACTGGTATCACTAGGTTATATCCAACAGCCAAAACTAGGTTAGCACGATGACCTACCAGACAAGCCAAAGGGCTAGCAGCTACGAACTACTAACCCCTTGTAAATACTAACTTTCCAGTTCACAGACTCTACAATACACAAAGAACTATGAACCACTTAAATAATAACGCATCTGATATTAAACTGTCCACAATGACATTCAAGCAACAGAAAGAAGCATTAGACTTGCTTGTTGCTGTACATGGTGAGGATAGCCTTGTTGCGTTTCAGATATTCGACGATAGTAAGAATAAAGAGAATGATGTTAAGCCTGCAACACTTCACAGACCGATAAACAAGCGGACTCTGACCGAGATGGCTAGACTCAACAGTCAGGGTGCTGGTGTATTCCATACCATTCATGAGACTAATGGGAAGTCGCGGATGGCTAAGGATATCGTCAAGCTTAATGCTCTGGCTATGGACTACGACAACTGTGAGCCAAGTAACTTAGAGTTGTTACCAACCCCTAGCATAGTAGTCCAGTCAAAGAATGGTAAGCACCTGTACTGGTTACTCTCGGATGAGTCTGAGAGAATGCAGTTGGATAAGTTCACACCATATCAACAGATGATAGCGGCTATGACGGGTGGGGATAGCTCTGTATCGGACTTACCCAGAGTCCTGAGGCTTCCAGGCTTCAACCATGTTAAAGACCCCTCAGACCCCTTCCAAGTCTTTCTGGTATCCTTCAACCCTGAGTTAAAGTACACGTTATCCGACTTCCCTACCCCTGACCCTAACCTAGTTAAAGCTGCTAAGAAGTCCTCAGGTAAGGCTAAGCATGTCAAGCTTAACGGGACTACCCTAGAGCAGATAGCATACCTCAGAGAGGAGTACAGGAGGGTTGTAGGGGTTAGCAAGATGACTGATAAGCAGTTTAAATACTTTACAGCTAAAGCGGTAGATATACTTAAGGATGGTAAGTTGGGTGTGAATGGTAACAAGACAGTTTTAGCCGCAGCAAGGGCTTATGGGGCTATCCTAACCCTAACAGATGCTCCAGCAGAGAATGTGATGAACTGGCTTTTAGAGTTGAGTATAGCTCACTTCTCAGAGGATTCTTTGTTTGAGTCTAAATGGAATGAGACCTCAGACATCAACACTATCTACAATGGTTTCCGGTACGCGCTTCAGAATAAAGTGAGTGAACTGAGACCAGAAGATAATACCATAGAGGGAGCCATCACAGGTCAAGCTATCTACGTAGGTGACTTGAACATAGACTACAAAGCAGCCAAGATAACGGGGTTACAGTCAGCCATCGGGACGGGTAAGACAACTGATGTCGTCAGAGTCATCAAAGAGATATTAGCAGCAGACCCAACCACCAGGATAAGACTATTCTGTCATCGCGTAGCCCTTGTGAAACAGTGGGTAGGAGACCTTGAGGGTTTAGACTTCACAGCCTATGATGACTCCTCTAAGGTATCTAAGGATAGCGTACATATTAAGTTTCCTAGGTATATTGGTACTTACGACGCGCTCTTAAAGTTCACAGGTTGGACAGGTGGCAGTAACTCTGTTATCATCCTAGATGAGTTTGACCAAGCTGTAAACTACTTATTACTATGTCCAAGCACCGATGTAGCTAAAAACCGTCTAGTTTGTTGGGATAGCTTAAAGATATTGACTCAATGTGCTAGTAAGGTTATTGTAGCATCAGCTACTTTATCCCCTTTGGAAGTAATGGCAGTAGAGTATCTAGCTAAGTTTCATGGTGTTAACGCGACCTCTCAATACTATGTCAACACTCAGCTACCGAAAGCTAAGACTTTTCACAAAGTAGATACAGAAGCTATGGCAGTACAGAAGGTCGTAGAGATGCTTAAGTCAGGTAAGAACGTCTACCTTGCAACTGACAGTAAAGAAGGCTCTGAGGCTTACACAAAGCTAATAGGGGAGCAAGTAAGGGGCTTAAAAGTTGCCTGCATTAATGCCTCCACAAAACATAAGTATGACCTGACGGATATCAACAAAACTGTCCAACAGTTCCAACTAGTGGTAGCATCTCCTACTCTCGGTACTGGTACTAATATTGACTGTGACCACTTCCATAGTGTTACGGGTATCTTTACTAACAGAGAGTCCTTAGGTTATGGAGACTGTTTACAAGCTGTTGGTAGAGTCCGTAACCCCTTAGATAACTCGGTATACGTTTATATAGATGATACCTACAAGTGGCGTCCCACATCAGAGGATGAGGTTGCTGATAAGTTTGACATCAACACAAAAGCGATGCAACCGTTCATCAGAGAGAGGCGTCTCACCCAGTTTATGGAAGTCGAGTTAGTTCTCCACTCCGACATTGATATGATACAGAAGCTACAGATACAGTACACAGCCAGACAGGAGAGAAGTAAGTTAGCTAGGGGTTATAAGTTCTGGCAAGCTGTGACGACCTCAGGACATGAGTTAGCAGGCTTAGGGGATGTCGATGGTCAAGTATCTAGGAAGGATATCCAGGATACACGTAAGGTCATTAGAGAGTCGAAAGCAGAGGATATTGTTGCTGCTAGAGTGTTGACCAGAGAGGAGTCACAAAGCTTAATGGATAAGGAGAGGAAGCAACTAGGGGCACTCTCAGACTCTGACCAGTTGGCTCTGACGCGATACTTTATTAGCTCTAAGCTATCCCTAACCGACCTTACAGTTGATGATATCCTCTGGTATAACAAGAAAGGAGAGGCTGTCATCGACACAATGCGGCTGTTATCTATATCTCCTGAGACCGCTAACCGTAATGATAGAGATACGGATAGGATGAAAAAAGTGTCAGGGGGGTTTGATGGTAGTTTCTCATATCGTAACCAGAGCTACCTGATAAGACTATCTGAAGCCCTTAAGCCTGTTATTGAGTCAGGGGTATATCAGACAGGTGACAGCAAGCTAGGGGGAGTTCTAGCCGTGGTTCATGAGTTAGGTTGTGATGAGGTACGTAAGTTAGGGGTCAAAGTTTATGCTAGGGATGCTTACAAGACAGTGACAAGCCTACTAAACATCCTAGGTTATGAAACTAAGTCCGTTAGGAAAGGTCGCGACTCAGACCGTACTAGCAGCAAAGTTATCTCTAAAGGTTTACACTTTGACCATCTGATGGGAGTCTACCCTGTTTACAGACAGTTAACACCTGAGGATGCTGAGTGGTAGATAGCTAAAATAATAACCCTAGGGTAGTCCTTAGGGTCTTTATCATGTACGTCAAAACTAGTACTTCCTTATTCCTCTGTCATTTCCCCATTAGTTACCACTAGTAGTCCTTCGAGTTAAGACGGTGATAGGCTCGACATTATCTGGTAGCTTAGATACCTTATCAACCTGATATCTCTGCCAGATGCTGTCATCTCTACCCCATACTCTTTGGTACTCTGTCAAGGTCTCTAACAACAGTACTGCTGTCTCCAAACTCATCCTTACCCGTAACTCCTCTTCCATTACCTTTACCCCTAACCTTCTGTATATAAAATGTACTAGTTTTGACTTATATGGATAAGTGGTCTGTCTAGATAGATGTAACAGACTATGATACCCACAACGCGGTGGAGCCGAGTAGACACAGTACTTTCAGCAATAAAATAACCCCTAGCGGTTATGCTAAGGGTTTATGACTCGGTTGACCTGTAGGGTATTAGTTGACTAGCCATTCTAATAACTCCCTAGCTTTCTTTATCTTTATGGTCATTTGACGGTCAGTCAGTACGCGATGACCAAACCTACCTTTCACATCTGGTATGTTCTCCTCTACCCATTCCATCCAGTCTCTCGTATTGAAACCACTATGATAAAACTGCCAGTAGTCCTCTCCTGTCTCGACTCTGAACTGTTCTTTACCCGTCTCCTCATCATATACAACCGTACAGCCTTCTTTGTATACAAATAGTAACCCCTGAATACTCTTCCAGTTATCCTCTACAGTCTCTTGTATCAACTTCCTTAGAGCTACCTTAGACATCTTCTATACCTCTACTATTAATACTATTGTACCATATTCGTGTTATAATGTCTAGCCATACAAACTAAAATAACTTATCTAGGATAGCCTCTCTGATGAACTCAGATACTGTCATACCTCTAGAGGCTGCTGCTAGTTCCATCATCTCTTTATCTGTCTGAGGTAACTTAAAGCTTACTTTTGCTGCTACTGTCCCGTCGGTTAGTTTCTTATGCATCGTCTTTACCTATAGCTGTCGGTCTTACCGTCTTAGGGTAAAGATGTACCAAGTAAGTCTCTTATATATAGATATTTACTAAAGTTACCTGGTACAAATAGTCATCTCAGCCTCAGGACGGTAAGACCGTCAGCACTAGTTGATATCAGAGAAGTGCCGCTAGAGGTTTAGGCATATCTGAAACTTCCGTGCGCCGCATTAAACAGTCAAAACCCCTGGAAGGCTTACAGGACAAGGCTTCCCCGTGCGCCACACTGTTTACAGTAAATAACCCTTAGATAGCGACCTCACTATATATATGGTAAAATGTACCAAGTAAGTCTAGTAAATATCTATATATAAGAGAGTTACCTGGTACATTTTAAGGATATTACTGTAAACAGTGTAGTTTTAGGTTACTGTAAACAGTCTGATACTGTGGATGTCTGATACTGTGTTTTGCTTAGTTACTACTACATACAGTAGCTACCCTCGCGGATGCTGAGAGAGTTCTAGCTAGCATCACTAAGTGGCAAGAAACTACCCGGATAAGGCTCTATGGTACTCCGAGTAGTAAGCCCAATAAATAAATAGCGTACTCGCTATCCTAGCCAATAAGCCAGTCGATGGAGTTAATAAGCTCATCGGCTGTTTTGTTGTTTAAGACCTTAATACTACCCAGAGAGCCAGCTAAAGCCTCCACAGATGATAAAGACGGCTCTAGAGTCTTTCTAGCAGTAGCTAAAGCATCAGATACAACTGAGTTAACTATCGCGTCAGGGTCGGGAATATTTAAGCCCAGAGTACTCGCTACTTTTATACCCATCTGTACCTGTGGTGGTAATAAGAACGCGGATAGCTTTGGGTTAGCACTGAGAATAGTTCTCATTCCCGATACACTACCCGTGACTTGCTTGGCAATGCTTCCTAAGTTAAACATCGGTACTTTGTACTCCAATAGTGAGTGTGTTAACTAGAAATACCTCTGGCACTTCTGGCTGGTAGTACTCCTAACTCTAATATGTCACTAGATAAGTTTAACTAATACTTCTGGCGAAAGCTATAAGTTACCTCTGTACTCCAAGAGTGTGTGTAAGTGGTATTATGGCTACTCAATGGCTATTTGGTAGAAGTAACTGTTTATAGAAGTAAACGCCCTACTCTCTTTAAAGCTGTAGGGCAGAGGACAGTTAAGCGCTGTATCTAATGTGGCTCACGTAAGTACAGGTTCGCTTAACGCATGTGACGCTTTATTTTTTGTCCATCGAGCTGAGAATAACTTTACAAAACTTTATATATCTCAATACATATTGCTAGCAGCTACAAGGGATTATTAGATATAAGGGACTATCAGCGATAAGGGATAAGGGATTATCAGCGATAAGGGATAAGGGATTATCAGCGATAAGGGATAAGGGATTATCAGCGATAAGGGATAAGGGATTATCAGCGATAAGGGATAAGGGATTATCAGCGATAAGCGAGCAAGATGCTCGCACTACAGTGCTACACACAATTTTGATAACATTTACATATTTGGGATGCTCCCGTTTATTTGGACAAAATAATCTAACAAATTGAAGTTTTACTTTGTGTAGTTTTAACGATTATTTATGAAGTAGAGATAAAGATTAAAGATTACTTTATTTTGTACTCAAAATTGTGAAAATTATACTTAATTCTAAATTAATTGTATCTTCCAAAAGAAGGGTAAATTTCCCTAGATGAATCTCTAATCTCCGAATACATACAGGTTTGAGAAACTAATATTATCTTTATAAATTGATTTTATTCGCTAAACTAGTTGAAATTACCGACCATTAAGCAAGTACGCGCATGATTGCCATACCAGGTAGTTATCGCTTATAAAAGAATTATAGTTAATAAACTTTTCCGATTGACGCGCAAGCATTAATCGATTTAATAAACAGTTTCAATAGTAAAAAAGGGAGCATTAATATATGGATATGCAAGTCCTGAGAGAACGTGCTGGTTTAAGCCGTGCTGAGGTTGCCTTCAGGCTTGCAATCAGCGAGACCAGTGTTCGTAACTGGGAAGCTGGGCGCACAGAACCTACAATGACACCAAAAAAATTCGTCGATGCCTTGAGGCTGTTCAAATGTACACCAGAAGAACTAGCCTCAGCAAGCGAAAAATCGATTAACCAGCGTCATAAACGCAAACCTGGAAGACCCAAACGTTTTCCAGACGGGCAAATACCACACATACCTCAGATAGTTAACATCGCTGAGGTTAATGACGCACCTGTTTGCACTTAAAAAAACTACGAGATAAGAACCTATGTTTAATTAAGCACTGCTGCTGATTATATCACTTCTTCGTCAAAATGCAATAAAAAATTTTGGGGGAGTGGGGAAGTGGGAAATTAAGAGTGGGAAGTAGGGAATTGGGAGTGGGTAATATTTTTCTTTTTCCATCTAGCTGAAGCTTTACGGTCTTAATGCCTAGAAGCTGATTTTAAGATACCATGATGGCATAACTCTTTCCAATATACCCAACACCCCCCATTGGCAATTCGCAATTTGCAGTAAGCCGAAGCGGCACGCTACGCGAACGCAATTCGCAATTCACTACTCCCCACTCCCAAAAAACATTGAAGATAGTCGTACAATAGCCTACGATTTTTTGTATTGTTCACGATAATATTCAAGAACAGTAATCCTAAAAAAAAGGTCTAATGGCAGAAACACTATTCTTCAATGCTCTACGGGAAGCCATCGACGAGGAAATGGCACATGACAAAACAGTATTTGTCTTGGGAGAGGATGTAGGACACTATGGTGGCTCCTACAAAGTTACCAAAGATTTGTATGATAAGTATGGTGAATTGCGGGTTCTGGACACGCCGATTGCAGAAAACAGCTTTACCGGTATGGCTGTTGGAGCTGCGATGACAGGTTTAAGACCAATAATAGAAGGGATGAACATGGGCTTTTTGCTCTTAGCGTTCAACCAAATATCTAATAATGCTGGAATGCTACGATACACTTCTGGTGGAAATTTTAAAATTCCGATGGTAATTCGTGGACCGGGGGGTGTGGGAAGGCAATTGGGTGCAGAACATTCCCAACGTTTGGAAGCTTATTTCCAAGCAGTCCCAGGATTAAAAATTGTTGCATGTTCGACACCTTATAATGCCAAAGGTCTTTTAAAATCAGCTATTCGCGATGACAACCCAGTATTATTCTTTGAACATGTTCTACTTTATAATTTAAAAGAAGATTTACCGGAACAAGAATACTATTTGCCATTAGATAAGGCGGAAATTGTCAGAAGTGGTAAAGATGTAACAATTATAACCTACTCTCGTATGCGCCATCATGTGTTGCAAGCGCTAAAACCATTGGAGAAAGAAGGTTACGACCCAGAAGTGATTGATTTACTATCGCTGAAACCATTGGATTTAGATACTATCGGACAGTCGATACGTAAAACTCATCGCGTAATTATTGTGGAAGAGTGCATGAGGACAGGTGGTATAGCAGCAGAATTAATTGCCTCAATCAACGACCGCTTTTTCGACGAGTTGGATGCACCAGTACTAAGACTTTCTTCCCAGGATATTCCCACACCTTACAACGGGAACTTGGAACGATTAACAATAGTACAACCAGAGCAAATTGTGGAAGCTGTTAAGAAAATGATGGCTTTAAGGGTTTAGGGGATTGGTAATTGGTAATTGGTAATTGGTAATTGGTGATTGGTAATTGGTAATTGGTAATTGGTGATTGGTAATTGGTAATTGGTAATTGGTAATTGGTGATTGGTAATTGGGGATTGATTACCCATTCCCCATTCCCCATTCCCCATTCCCCATTCCCCATTCCCCATTCTCCATTCCCCATTCCCCATTCCCCATTCCCCATTCCCCATTCCCCATAAGCGCGTTATTATAGCGTTTGTCGGAGCGGATGATACTATGCAAAAACAGCAATCGCTATTAGCTTTAATTTTAGTGCTGGTAATCGCTGCTATTGCGGCAATTACCTTTATCCCTATACCCTTGGGATTAGACTTAAGGGGTGGTTCTCAGCTGACGATTCAGATAAAAACTACACCGCAAATTCAGCAAATTACGGAAAAGGAATTAACTGCGGTTCAAAAAGTTATTGAAGGTCGGATTAATGCTCTTGGTGTTTCCGAACCGCTGATACAACCTGTGGGTACTGATAAAATTTTGGTGCAGTTACCTGATGTGAATAATCCAGAGGATGCTGAACGAATATTGGGGGGAACCGCACAGCTTGAGTTTCGTAAACAAAAACCTGGTACTGAAATACCACTTCGTACTTTTCAGGTTTCGCGATTTGAATTGAAAGCGAAGCAGCAAGAAGCTGTAAAATCTGGTGATAAGGCAGCTATTGATAAAAATCGTGAGGAATTAACGAAAAATAATCAAAATATTGCTGAATTGTTTGAAAGCACTAACCCACCTCTTGAGGGTAGATTGCTTACCGATGCTTTCGCTCAACCAACTCAAGGTACTGCTTGGAATGTAGGTATAAATTTTAATCAGCAAGGTGGTAACTTGTTTGCGGAAATCACAAAAAATCTTGCTGGAACAGGACGTAGTATTGGTATTTTTCTTGACAACGAATTAATTAGTGCTCCTAATGTTGGTCCAGAGTTTGCTGCTAACGGGATTACTGGGGGTGCTGCGGTAATTACTGGTAATTTTGATGCAAAATCGTCTAATGAGCTAGCAGTACAGTTAAAAGGTGGTTCTCTACCTGTACCTGTAGAAATTCAAGAAATTCGTACAGTTGGTGCTTCTTTGGGTAAAGATAGTATTCAAAGCAGTATTTACGCTGGTCTTGGTGGTCTGTTTTTAGTATTAATTTTTATGGTACTTTACTATCGACTACCGGGTGTAATTGCTGATATATCTTTAATTATCTACGCTTTGTTGACATGGGCTAGTTTTGCTTTATTGAGCGTAACTCTCACTCTTCCAGGTATTGCTGGCTTTATTTTGAGTATTGGGATGGCTGTGGATGCTAATGTACTAATTTTTGAGCGGACACGGGAAGAATTACGAGCAGGTAAAAGTTTGTATCGTTCTATTGAATCTGGTTTTTACCGCGCTTTTTCCAGTATTTTGGATGGTAACGTAACAACTGTAATTGCTTGTGTGGCTTTGTATGCACTAGGTGCTGGTTTGGTGAAAGGTTTTGCTGTGACTTTAGGTTTAGGGGTAGTAGTCAGTATGTTTACTGCGATTACTTGTAGTCGTACGTTCTTGTTTCTAGCGTATTCCTTCCCCGCATTACGTAAGCCAGAATATTTTTGTCCTGGTGTAACAAGCACCCAGCAGTCAAAGAAAACTGAGGCAGCGTAACGTAATGAAACTAAGTATAAATAAATCTCGTGTATTATGGTGGCTGGTTTCTTCTGCCATCATTCTTGCTGGTGTTATCGCGATGGCGATTTCTTGGCAAAATCCGCAAATTAGAGCACCTCTGAGACCTAGTTTAGATTTTGTTGGGGGTACAAGGTTACAATTTGAACGGGATTGTAGTAAACCTGGTAACTGCGACAAACCAATTGATATTAATGTAGTTAGAGAAGTCGCACGTGCTCAAGGCTTGGCTGATAGTAGTATCCAAGTTGTTACTGATAGGGAGACCAAGAAAGAAAACGGTGTATTGATTCGTACCAAGGATTTAGATGCGGGAAAGCGCAGTCAGTTAGAACAGGCTATAAGTGAAAAAATTGGTACTTTTGACCCACGAAAAAACCAAATTGATACCGTTGGTCCGACTTTGGGACGAGAGTTATTTAATTCTGGTTTAGTTGCTCTTTTGGTTTCATTCGCGGGTATTACTATTTACTTGGCTTTTCGTTTCAAATTGGATTACGCGGTATTTGCTATTGTGGCATTGCTTCATGATGTGCTGATTACCGTAGGGATTTTTTCGATGATGGGTTTGGTATTTGGGACAGAAGTTGATAGTTTATTTATTGTTGCGCTATTAACTATTGTTGGTTTCTCGGTGAACGATACGGTAGTTATTTATGACCGAATTCGCGAAATCTTAGCTGAAAATACCAGTAGACCAATAGATGAAGTGGTTGATGATGCGGTAAATCAAACGTTAACTCGTTCGATTAATACGACTTTTTCAACTTTGTTAACATTATTTGCCATCTTCCTGTTTGGTGGGGAAACTATCAAAAACTTTGCTTTGGCTTTGATTATTGGTTTCGCTGCTGGTGCTTATTCTAGTATTTTTATCGCCAGTACTTTGTTAACATTGTGGCGCGAGCGCAATGCTAGAGTTAAAGTGGATAAGAATCAAGAGCCAATAGAATCGTAGGTTGGGTTGAGGGACGTTCGCGTTCGCGTCTCGGAGAGATAACCCAACATTTATCAGTTTATTATTGGTCTCTTATTCTTCTGTTAGGGTCTTTAAGTGAACGTTCCTCAACTTGCGAAGTAGAAGTATGGAAAATTTTGAGCAACCTGTAATAAAAGATGACGCTGTTTTTGAGCAACAGGTAGAAAAATTACACCAGCTTCAAGTATATGGTCGGTGGTTGTTTGTTGGATTGCTGTGGATAACCCTCGCTCCTCCTAGCTTGTGGGGTTTACGTAACGAATTTGCCCTTTGGAAACAATATTTTACCTGGGTAGCAGTGCGATTTGGACTTATTTACAATCCTCTGTCTACCTTAGGTTTAGCTTTTTGTATTGGTATGACAGCTTCGGTTTTAGTTTGGCAAAGTCGTAATATTTTATTTGGACTACCTAAAATAGAAAAAGAACGTTTAGAAAAACAAGTTTTGCGTATTCGTCAGCAGGGAGCAAGTCATCCTTTGTGGAGATTGGTTGTTGGAGCGAATTGAAGAATTCAATTTGACTGTATTGTCAGGAAATCCTGATAGATAAGTTCTAATTTGTACTTTATATAGAGATAAAGAGCCGTTTCAAAGGTTATCTTTGTTAAATATTTCATAGATAAAGATACCGCACTCGCGAATGGCAGGCACATTATATGGATGTTTCTCAGATTTTATTTCAAGATGACAAATCAGTAATTGACCTCTACCAATTGCAAGAATTGTTTAGTTTAGCTGCATTTTGGGCTAAAGGTCGCAGCATTGAGGATTTGGGTATTGCAATTACTAATAGCGAACCTGTGATTAGTGCTTGGGATGAGAAAAAGTTGGTTGGGTTTGCCAGAGCGAATAGTGATGGTATTTATAGAGCGACAATTTGGGATGTGGTGATTCATCCAGATTATCGCGGTTGTGGATTGGGGAGTACATTAGTTAAAACAGTTTTAAGTCATCCCCGGATGAATCGAGTAGAAAGGGTTTATTTAACAACTACTCACCAACAAAAATTTTACGAACGGATTGGTTTTCAGCCTAACACGAGTACAACAATGTTATTTTGCAATAATGCTAAACTAACGGGAGTGGCTACAACGGAGCAACTTGAGGAATCGCTAAAGGTATAGATACTTGTATACGGCTGTATTTAATAGGATTTACAGTACTTTCATTTATGGGAGAAGAAACAATTTCTAAATTTCCTCCCATAGTTTCTAGTAAGGTTTGGTTGATTAAGAGTTTCATCCCAGGTGAAAGATTTGTATTATCTTTGTGGGTGGAACTTTCTTCATTATCTTTATGTTTTAATTCTATTAAATCTATTGGTTCACTTTCGCAAATGGCATGGGTGGGAATATCTAATGAAATCACTGCTCCTATAGATTTAGTGTTTGCGTTTGTAGAAATGCTAATACTACCTTCTTCCATTTGAGTAATAGAAGAATAAATTAAATTTAGCAATACCTGCTTTAACCATATTGGGTCTGTAAGGACATAAATTTCAGGCTCTGGTGGTGAAACGTGCAGGAGATAATTACGATTTGCCGCCAACATGTAAGTTAAATTATATACTTCCTTTAACACCTGACCCAATTCAGTGGATTGCATATCTAACTTATTAGTCCCATGTTCTGTTCTAGCGATTTTGAGAATTTCATCCATTAATTTCAGTAATATCAGCGCTCTTTCGTGAGCTTGACCGATAAATTCCCGTTCTTCTGCTGCATCTTCACATAAATCAGACAAAATTAACTGATGTAAATTAATTAAGCCATTAAGTGGTGAGCGCAACTCATGTGTAGTTCGAGCGAGAAAACCTGCTTTAAATAAGCTCATTTCCTGTGCCATTTCATAAGCAAGTTGAGCGTGTTTTAGTTGTTGTTCTAACGTTGACTCTGGAGATAAATTTTTGTATAGAGAACTACTATTAACAAAATTTAGTTGAGTAGTTTTTTTAACTTGTGGTTGATTTACTGTCTTATTTTGAGATAAATTTAACGACGCAAACGAACGTGAAAACAAAGAACGTGCTGCAAATCCCGCGACCAGTCCTAATCCTAAATATATCCAATTACTCCAATCCATAATTTTGGAACCACTAATTTATTTAACTTTGCTGGGGGTGGGATTCTATCTGTATAACACCCTGACGTAAAATCTGCCAATTGTTTCCTGTCCACTTTGCAACAGTAGAAGGTACACCTGTTGCAGAAACTTCTTGCTCTAATTTTGTATTTGCCAAAGTTAAAACATTTTTGAACTGTTTATCGATTTCAGCAATAGTCATTAAGGGTGGTTGACCGGATAAATTAGCGCTAGTAGTAGCAAGAGGGCCTGTCTGGGATAATATTTCTAAAGCAGTTGTATTATTTGGTACTCGTATTCCGATAGTTGTAGGGTCACTAGGATTCATCGATTTTGGTAAACGCTCTGATGCTGGCAATACCAAAGTTAATGCACCAGGCCAGTAGGATGATGTTATTTGTTGCCAAATTTCTAGCTCTTCTTGGGTTCCTGTAACGTAATCCCAAAGTTCGCTACTGCTAGCAGCCATTAAAATTAGAGGTTTATCTTGACTGCGACCTTTAGCTGCAAAAATTAATGCTGCGTTTGCTGGTATTGCAGCTAGAGCAGGAACGGTATCTGTTGGGAAACTAACTAATTGGCCATTTTTCGCAGCTGATATCAGTGCGTCTAAGGTTACTTGTGTCATAAGAAAATCTAAAGTTATGGGCTATGAATTATAAATTATGAAGTTTAAATAACTAACGTTTTTTACATTTTAATAGGCCATTATTACATAATTTATTTATATAGATATTTTGTTTATTATATGGTAATAAAAAAGTTTCTTAATGAGAATTCCTAGGATAAATCTTAAATAATATTGAAAGTATTTTGTATCACCTAACAATAGTGATAATCGTTATATTTGGTTAAGCTAATTTCGTTAGGTAAGGAAAATGTCACTAAACGTTAGCGTGCATCTGATTGAACAAGCTCAAGTCGGTAAGGTAAACGAAGCTGAGTTCGTTAATAGCATTAAGGAATCTTTGCCTTACGCATGGGGTATTGTTGAAGAACTGGCTGAAAAAATAGTCCGTGGTGAGGAGTGGTCAACTCATGAAGTTCCTCCACCAAGCGAAAAACACCGAGCACAATTATTAAGGATGATGGGGGGTGATGCTATTCGTGGTGCTGTTGAACGTCATTTTGGTATCAAGCTTGCTTTCCAAAATTGCCATAAGGTTGGTGCTTTTAAAATTGACCAGTTGCTGTCTCCTGCTTATCAAGATTTTATTTCCATTGAGAGCCAAATTCTTAATCAAACTCCGGAGTTGGTGGATTGTTAAGAATGATTGAATCTTGATTAGCTAAAATAGTCAGCTAAAATAATAGCCAGGGAATAAATTCCCTGTCTAAAAGCTGAAGTCCTCTGAAGAGGACTGGATAAGATTTTATTATTTTATTAGTTATTTTTATTGTATTTTCGGAAGTTTGTAATACATTTATTTGCTTTAAAGTAAAGCTAAATTAATGACTATTTTATCGTCCATTTCATTTATTTAGTCGTCTTCAGACGACTTTAGCTTTTAGACAGGGAATTTATTCCCTGGGTCTGACGATGTGGGTTTGATGATGTGGGTTTGACGATGTGGGTTTGACGATGTGGGTTTGATGATGTGGCTCTAGCTAATCAGATTAAATAATTGGATAATACGGTAAGTCCCGTAATATAATCGATTTTTAATTTTTCGTAAAAAAATGTATGACATGAGTTTTTTTACTCCAAAATGGGCAGTCTAATAAAAGTACATAATAGCGAGTCTTAAACATTTATGCCTTTATGGAGACTTTACTATCATTTAGTTTGGACTAACAAAGAACGTCAACCAATGATTACACTTAACAAAGAAACTGAACTTTACGGCTATATTATTGGCAAATCTGACGCATTAAATTGTATAGTTCATGCTGTTGGTGGAACCGAAAACCATATTCATTTAGTTGTTTCTATCCCACCAACGTTAGCAATATCTGAATTTACAAAAAAAATAAAAGGAAGTAGTTCCCATCATTTAAATCATAGCTTAAATTTTGATTATCAGCCCTTTTCTTGGCAAGAAGGGTACGGTGTGTTTGCATTTGGGAGCAAGCAATTAGAACAAACTATTGCCTATGTAAATAATCAAAAGATACATCATTATGAAGGAACAACTAACTCTCATTTAGAAAAAACGACAGATTAAAACTAAAACAAGCCAGGGAATAAATTCCCTGTCTAAAAGCTAAAGTCCTCTTTTAGAGGACTATTAAAAGATAATTAAAATAAAATAATATAAGTCAAAATAGTCGTCTAAAGACGACTTCAGCTTTTAGACAGGGAATTTATTCCCTGGCTGTTGTTTATTGGCTGTTGTTTATTGGCTGTTGTTTATTGGCTGTTGGCTATTGGCTATTGGTTATTGGCTACCGCTGTGAAATTTGAAAATCGGCTTTAAAAAATCCAGTTGTCAATATTAGGTTATTAAAGCTAGTATTTCTCTAAGCAAAGCCTAGAATAGAGCCGACACGAAAATGTTTATATATCACAATATACAAAAAACTAAATTTATCAGCACAACCCTTATAACATTGAGCATCATATTAACCGGATGTAGCAACCAAGAAAATCAACTCAATATTTCTACCACCCCCTCCGATACTAATCAAAACTTACCCCAAGTAGTCGCTACAACCGCTGTATTATGTGATTTAGTTCAACAAGTAGCCGAAAAAACAATTAATCTCACCTGCTTAGCCTCCGAAGACAGTCAACCCGAATTATATCAACCAACAGATTTCGACCGTCAAGCAATCGACCAAGCAGAACTCATTTTATATAATGGATATAACTTTGAAACATCATTGCAAAAATTAATTAAAAGCACTAAAAACAAGTCTCCCAAAATAGCCGTAGCTCAAGTCGCAGTTCCCAAACCACTAAATCATACACAAGCAGGAAAAATAGTACCTGACCCACATGTTTGGCATAATGTGAAAAATACTGTAAAAATGGTAGATATTATTAATAATAGCTTAAAAAAAATTGCACCCAAAAATGCGGAATTTTATAGTAATAATACACAAAAAATTAAAAGCGAACTGAATCAAATGGATACTTGGGTTAAAGAAAGAGTTGCCACCATCCCCAAAAAACAACGTACTTTAATCACAACTCATGATGCAATGGGGTATTATGCAAAAGCTTATGGACTTGCAATTCCAGGAACTTTGCAACGTCTTAATAGTAACGAAAAAGTAACATCCACACGAATGAAGCAGCTAGCGACTATTCTAAACAATAATTTAATACCAACTATTTTTTTAGATACAACAACAAACCGCGAATTAATTGAAAATGTAGCAGAAGAAGCAAGAGTTACTATTTCTAAAAATTCATTATTTGCTGATGATTTAGGTACTCCTGGAAGCGCGGGTGAGACTTACCAAGAAATGATGACAGCTAATACTCGGACTATTGTTGAAGGATTAGGGGGAACTTATTTGATATTTGAGGCAAAATAGGAAAAGTCAGTTTTTAACGGACTTCAGCTTTTAGCCCGTTCGCTGTGTGTGCTGAAGGAATACTTTAGTTCATGACTTTCTTGGTGACATTCCTTCTAGAGCCTGGTAGTGCGTTCACGTTCAGGGAGTGTTCCCTCTTAGGGAATACTGTGATGCCTCACCATGCATCTTGCTCGCTGCTAGAGCCTGATGCTGGGAGTGCCTTGCTCACTTCTAGAGCCTGGTAAACTGTTCCACATAGGCGGTTTAGAATGTCCGTATCATAAGAGCGTCAATATAATTATTTAACCTTTTATTAGTAAAAATTTAACCTAGTCAGTATAGCTTGATAATGCTAGTAACTCAAAGTTTATTTACACTTAAATTATAAATTTCTGGGTCAATAAATTTCCAGGAAATCTTAATTTGATTTGGATAACCTTTATTAATAATAACATCTGACCACTGTTAACTCTTCCCTACTTGCAATTAGTATTTTTGGGTTGATATAACAGTAGCAAGACCGCAGAATTAGGAGAATTCTTTATATGCCTTTATCAGCAGGAGATATCGCATTTATTGGTTTTAATGCCGATGGAAATGATAACATTGCATTTGTAGCTCTGGTTGACATTAATGTTGGTGAAGTCATTATTTTTGAAGATAATGAATGGAATGGAACAGCGTTTAGGGATACTGATGAAGGCGCATTTAGTTGGACAGCAACTAATGTAGTACCCGCAGGAACAGTCGTCCGCATCGATAATATTGGTTTAGGTACCATTACTGCTAATACGGGAACTGCAGCAACACCAGTTACTGGACGTGGTGGTAATAGAGGTATTGGTGCTAATGATGAAACCATTTATGCTTATCAGGGAACTGCTGCTTCCCCCACTTTTATTACTGCGATCGCAAATGGTGGATTAAGTGCAGCCAATGGGGCTTTGGACAATACGGGATTAACGCTTGGGGTAAACGCGATTGATTTGTCCAGTGTTGATGATGATTCAGATATTGCCGGGTACAATGGTTCTCGAAGTGGACAAGCTAGTTTTGCTAACTATCGGGCTTTAATTAATAATCCCAGCAACTGGACTACTCAGGATGGTAATGGTGACCAAAGTAACGATAATATTTCACCTGATGTACCTTTTATAACTGATGCATTTGTGGTTGCTAGCTCCAACCCCAGTGTTAACATTTCTGTCAGTTCTAACTCTGGAACAGAGGGGGATGCAACAGCTATTACAGTCACCGTTACCTCTTCTAGTCCAGTATTGGGTAACCAAACGGTTAACTTGGCTGTGACAGGAACCAATATTACACCAAGCGATTATAGTCTCAGTAGTACCACGATTACGATTCTTAATGGTCAAAGTACGGGTACTGCGACTTTTAATATAGTTGATGATACGCAAGTTGAAGGTCCTGAAACCGCGATTTTCAGCATCAATAATCCTTCCTCTGGGATTAGCCTGGGTACCACGACTTCCCAAAATATCACTATCACCGATAATGATACAGCTCCAGCGACTCGTATCCGCGATATTCAAGGTACTGCACATCGTTCTCCCTTGGTCGGTCAAACTGTTAATAATGTTCAAGGTGTTGTCACCTCAGTTGCTGCTAGGGGTTTTTATATACAAGACCCCAACCCGGATAGTAATAATGGAACATCGGAAGGGATTTTTGTTTTTACCAGTTCTGCACCAGGTGTAACTGTCGGACAATCAGTGGGGGTAACGGGAAGGGTAGATGAATTTCGTCCGGCAAATAATTCTGGAAATTTGACGACAACTCAAATTAATGCCAGTATTTCTGGTGCTGTGGTGACTCAATTAACCACTTCTTTAGGAACCATTACTCCAACTGTGATTGGTACGGGTGGTCGAATTCCACCAAATGCAGTTATTCAGAATGATTTCACAACAACCAATCAGGGAAATGTGGAAACGGGAGGAGATTTTGACCCCGTGACTGAGGGGATTGATTTCTACGAAAGTTTGGAAGGAATGCTTGTCCAAATTAATAACCCCGTTACGACTAGTCCCACTAATAATTTTGGCGAAATTTGGGTACTTCCCGATAATGGTGCAAATGCAACTGGACGCACAGCTAGGGGAGGAAGTTTAATTTCTGCGACGGACTTTAACCCAGAACGGATTCAAATAGACGATACTCTGTTTACTTCGGGTACGTCACCCTTAGTAAATGTTGGTGCAACCTTAAATACAATTTCCGGTGTGGTTGATTATAGCTTCAATAACTACGAAGTTTTACCAACTTCCCTGACGGTAAACTCCCCCGGTTCCCTAAATAAAGAAACAACTAATCTTGCTGGAGATAGCAATAATCTTACCGTTGCTACCTTCAATGTGGAAAATTTAGACCCAGGTGACGGTGATACCCAATTCAATAATATTGCTAACCGTATTCTAAACAACCTGAAAGCACCCGATATTATTTCCCTGGAAGAAATTCAGGATAACAACGGTGCAACCAACGATGCTGTAGTTGACGCTAACCAAACCTACCAAAAACTAATTAATGCGATTACATCAGCTGGTGGTCCAACTTACGAATATCGTCAAATCAACCCAGTAGATGACCAAGATGGGGGGGAACCTGGTGGAAACATTCGTGTTGGTTTTCTCTATAATCCCACACGAGTAAGTTTTGTTGAGCGCTCTGGTGGTGGTTCAACAACTAACACTACAATTACTAATGCTAGCGGGAAACCTCAACTTTCCGCTAGTCCTGGTCGGATTGACCCCAATAACCCCGCATTTAATGCCAGTCGTAAACCTTTGGTGGGTGAATTTATCTTCAAAGGGGAAACCGTATTTGTCATTGGCAATCATTTTAATTCTAAAGGTGGTGACCAAGCTCTATTCGGTCCCAATCAACCCCCAACCCTCAGCAGTGAAACTCAACGACTCCAACAAGCGCAAATTGTTAACGATTTCGTCGATAACATCTTAGCTGTTGACCCTAAGACTAACATTATAGTTTTGGGAGACTTGAACGACTTTGAGTTTTCCGAACCTTTAAATGTGTTGAAGGGAATACCTGGGGGAACAGGAACCCCAGTTTTAAACAACCTACTCGATACTATTCCCGCAAACGAACGCTACACCTACAACTTCCAAGGTAACGCTCAAGTTCTCGACCATATCTTAGTTAGCAATAATCTTGCCAACAAATTAAACGGTTACGATGTCGTCCATATTAATTCCGAATTTGCAGACCAAGATAGCGACCACGACCCCAGTGTTGCTCAGTTTAATTTTGCAAAAACATTCACGCTCCAACTACTGCACGCTGCCGACCAAGAAGCAGGTGTACCCGCACTCGATGACGCACCCCGTTTTAGTGCAGTATTGAATGCACTCAAAAATCAGGATGCAAATAACGATGGTAAGGTTGACTACGATAACACCATAATACTCTCCTCTGGAGATGCTTACATCCCTAGCCCATTTTTAAATGCAGCGGAAGACCCTTCCTTAGCTCCTCTGTTAGGTAAAGAAGGTCGAGGTCGAGCTGATATTGTTATCCAGAACGAGTTGGGCTTCCAGGCAATTGCTTTCGGAAACCACGAATTTGACTTGGGTACTCCTTTTGTTAGGTCTTTAATTGCTAGTGATGGTGCTTATCCTGGTACAAAATTCCCCTACTTAAGTTCCAACTTAAATTTTGCTACCGATAGTAACTTATCTTCATTAGTTACAACCGACGGTCAAGAAGCGAGTAGCATCCCCAACAAAATTGCCAAGAGTACCGTTATTACCGTTAACGGCGAAAAAATAGGTGTTGTGGGTGCTACGACTCCCACACTCAGAGCAATTTCCTCTCCTGGTAGCGTCGGTGTTTTACCAGCCAACCCCAATGATATCGACGCTCTGGCTGCGGAAATTCAAAAATCAGTAGACGCACTGATAGCACAAGGTATTAATAAAATAGTCCTGCTGGCTCACATGCAGCAGATAGCCATCGAGCAACAGTTAGCTGGGAAGCTAAAAGATGTAGATATTATCATGGCGGGTGGGTCTAACACTCGCTTGGTTGATAGCACAGACCGCTTACGGGCTGGAGATACCAAGCAAGGTGATTACCCGATTCTGGCTAAATCTGCTACTGGCGATGATGTTGCTATAATTAACACTGATGGTAACTATAAATACGTCGGTCGTTTAGTTGTAGACTTTGATGCTCAAGGTAAAATTATTCCCGCAAGCATCAATCCAAATGTTAGCGGTGCTTATGCTGCTGATGACCAAGGAGTAGCTGCTCTCAACGCGCAAAATTTAGTAGACCCAGAAATTAAAGCTATTACAGACGCCCTCAGAAAGGTTATCGCCCAAAAAGACGGCAGTGTGTTTGGTAATAGCAAAGAATTCCTCAATGGAACTCGTGCTGATATACGTACCGAAGAAACTAACTTAGGGAACCTATCAGCAGACGCTAATTTGGATTACGCAAAAAAACTCGACCCGACTGTAATTGTCTCGTTGAAAAATGGTGGTGGTGTTCGTGACAACATTGGTACTATTTTTGCTCCCACTGGTTCAACTGAGGTAGTTAAACTTCCTACCCAAGCAAATCCTTTGTCTGGGAAGCCGGAAGGTGGTATTTCTCAGCTGGATATTGAAAATTCTCTACGGTTTAATAACGCGCTGACTCTTGTCACTGTGACAGCAGAACAATTAAAGCAGGTTCTCGAACATGGTGTAGCAGCAACAGCAGCCGGAGCAACTCCAGGTAGATTCCCACAAATTGGCGGTGTCTCTTTCAGTTTTGATGCAAGCAAACCCGCAGGACAACGCATCCAAAATGCAGCGATTCTCAACAATGATGGAACTTTAAAAGAAGTCCTTGTTAATGATGGGCAGTTGCAAGGAAATAAAGACCGTGGAATTAGGATTGTCACCCTTGGTTTTTTAGCTGATGGTGGTGACAGTTATCCTTTTGCAAATTTCATTCAAGCTAATCCCACTTTTGCAAATCGAGTTGATTTGATAGGGGAGAAAGATAAAGATTTAAACCTCAATGGTACAATAGACGGACCTATTGACGCTGCAAAATTTGACTCAGGGAAAGCGAGTTTTGCAGCTTCCGGTACAGAGCAAGATGCATTCGCTGAATTTTTGGTTGCGAATTTTGCAAATTCTCCATTTAACAGTGCGGATACAGCACCCGCTTTAGATACCAGAATCCAATCCTTAAATGCTCGTCAAGATGGTGTTTTTGTGAAAACCACTATCGAGCAAGCAACAACTGCGGGAGTTGTTAACCTTAAAGGGGGTGCTGGATTTAACCAACTGCGTTTTACTGTTAGCAGAAATAATCCTAACGCTGCTGTTAACGAGTTGGTTGTCTTTGAAACAGATGGGTCTAACAATGTTAACTTGGTCAACTTAAAACAACTTTTGGAAAGCGGTAAAGCGAAAGTAGTTTCCTCAGTTGTCAGCAATCGACCCAATGGATTCACTGGAGAAACCCCTCGTACTTTAGGATTTGCTCCTGGTGCAAAGTTAGGATTTGCGTTAATTAAAAATGGTACCGCAGACCAAGTTCGGGCTGGGGCGAATAAGGAAATTATTTTCTCTACAGCAAACAATTTTGTTTCTAATGTTACAGGTAGCGCTTTTGACTTAGCTGTTGAAGGTTTGAATGTGAAAGTAGAAGCGGTCAATGATACTCGTGCTTTAGGAACTGGTTTACAAACTGGTGCAGAGGGTGAGTTGATTGATTTACGAGAATTAACTGGTAAAGTTGAAGCTAATTTCTCAGTATATAGAGAAGCTGCTTTCAATAACCAAGTTTACTTCTATAAAGTTGATAATGCTGATGGTTTTCTTGGTGGTTTAAATCCCGATACAGCTAATAGCGCAGATTATCTCAACGCTGCTCTGAATAATCTTGTTAAAGGTGCAGATGGTAAAGCAGTAAAACTTGAAGTTGCAAATCAAGGTACATCTACTATTAAAGCAACTGTTGATGCTGGGTCAATTATTGCTCCTTTAATGGTTGTCAATGGTTCTCTTGAACAACTTCAAGATACTAATCCTAATAACAATCCTGCTGTCTTCTTCCCATTTATCGGAGCTAATACTGGCAAATTTGACCAAATTCGCTTGTTAGGTGACAACAGCTTTGGGTTTGAAGATATTATCGGTGGTGGTGATGCTGATTACAATGACGTGATTGTCAAGGTAAATCTGACCCCCGTTGTTTAGGTAATTAGTAATTGCTGATAGGTAATTATAGTCGAAAACTATAATTACCTATAATAGTAGACCTAGTTCAAAAAAAAACTTAGTTACAAAAACAATTTCAATTACTACTAACTTTTCCGATAACAAAGATATAACAATCCGAATTGCTGATAATGGTTGTGGAATTCCGGATGAGGTTAAGCCCAAAATATTTGACCCATTTTTCACAACTAAACCAGTAGGTAGTGGTACAGGTCTTGGCTTATCAATTAGTTATAAAATTGTAGTTGAACAGCATGGAGGAGATATTTTTTGTATCTCGCAACCAGGTCAAGGAACGGAATTTTGGATTGAAATTCCTGTTTCAGTTGTCCGTCAAATCAAACCTGTTGCCTCTGCTATTGCAGTATAAGTATTTTTTCAGAAAGGTCATCTACACAATTTTTCAAAAGCATTAAGCGATACATTTACTCTTCAGAAATTGCGATTATTCGCCCGGATTTAACTGCATCTACAAGTGTTTGATAGTCAGATTTGGTTTGGTTGGCGTAAGCGACAGCAAAATTAGCTATCGCTAAATCAAAGGCATCGCTTTTACCAATATATCCAGCAATCATTGCCGAGTCACCAGAGCGAGCATGAGCACGAGCGAGTGCCCATCCGCACAATGCAGCGTAACCACTTAGTTCGGAAGCGGAAAAATCTTCAAGATTCACGCCAATTTTCATATCTCGCAACTGACGAATATAAAAATCATGTCCCCCTTCGCTCTTCGTCCAACCGAGGAACATATCGCTAGATGCTTGTATTATTCGTTGGCCAGTGACTACTCGCTGACCGTTATTTTCGTAAATACTTTTACCCAAATAAGGTTCTAATACAGAAGGACGGGCTTCTTTGATTTGTAGAAACAAAGGTTCATCATCATCTGTCATCAACAGTGCTATAGCACAGCGCGTACCAACACTACCAACACCGACCACTTTAATAGCAATATCAACTGGGCGATATCGGTCAAATAGAACGTGCAAATCATCCCGTAAAGTTTGGCGATATTCCTGATAGGCTGATTTTAACTCTTCTTCCAGCAAATCGTAAGGTTGCAAATGGTACATTAATGGAGGGTTATCAGCAATCCGCCACTCATGATTATTAATTTCCGTCAATTTCGGTAACGCCCTGGCAGAAGTCCGTGTTAGTGCTTTTTCTATGTATTGGTCAATACGCACTTTGTGTTCGGGATGGCGGGCGAATTCACGTAAGGCTTCAGTGTCAATTCGAGAGTACCACGCTTCTAAAGCGCCCATCTGGGCATATTTATTCATATGTTCCCGGTAGGAACGAACTGCTGCAAGGGCTGCTTCAAAGCATTTGTTCGCGGAAATATTGATGTGACACCCTGCAACAACAACACTTGTAGCTAAACGTTTAATATCCCACTCAAAAGGCCCTGGTAGCGTTTCGTCAAAATCGTTGACATCAAATACTAGGTTGCGTTCTGGTGTTGCGTACCCACCAAAATTAAGTAAATGACAGTCACCACACACCTGAACTTGAATTTTTGTAGTTGGGGTTGTCGCTAAGTCCGCTGTCATAATCATCGCTGCTCCTCGTAAAAAAGCAAACGGTGACTTTAACATTCGACCATAGCGGATAGGTATTAAATTTGGCAGTCGTCCTTCGTTAGATGCTTCTAACAAGTCGATAGGATGACGACGCTCGTTAGGTGGATTCCATTGAGCGTGGCTAGAACGGGTTACAAGACCGCGCAAAGCTTTTCCTGCTGAATATTTTTCAGTTCGGGACAGATGTTTTGGTCGCACTTTATTTTGAAAGACTTACTGACTCTTCTGATTTTATATTTTTTCATCTTCCACTGCACCTAATGCTTTAAGGGTAGCTTTTTCGGTTGAGGTTAAACCTTTAATACCTGTGATATTCATACCTTCGTAAACTCTATCTAACAAGGTTTTACTGTAAACAATAAAGCTGCATTTTATACAAATATAAAAATTAGTTAATGAAAACAGTACGTTTGTATATTAAAGTATTATTAATGGGAGCAGATGTGATATGATTATCAGAATTCTATTGAGGTAATAACGTGCGTCAAAAATATAAGTTAAAATTTTAGGAGAACTGTAGTGTTGAAAATAAGTGTTGAAGAAGCAGCTATTAATTTAAGAAGTCTCTTAGAGGAAGTAGCAAAAGGGGAAGAAGTTATTTTGCTGGAAGAAAATAAAGTAGTAGCTCGTTTGGTTCCTCCGCAACAAAAGGAAAAGCGCTTAGCTAGTATGAAACTGTTCCGAGATTCAATCACAGTTAAGGGGGAATCTTTGAGTACAACTGTAATTAATGCACGTTTTGAGGAGCGCCATTGATTTATTTAGATACAAGTGTTCTGGCTCCTTTATACTGGACAGAGGCATTAAGCGATACTGTTGGAGAGGTGGTGTTAGCAGAAACTGAGTTGGTTTTGAGCCAGTTGGTTGAGGTGGAACTGTCTCATTACGTTGTAGCTTGTTCTTGATAAAACTATTTGGGTCAACAACGCTAGTAATTGCGTTAAACAGCAAATCCAGGTTAATCAAGCTCATATTGAGACTCCCGGTGCGAAGCATTACAGTAACTATCTGGTTACTATTATTACAAATAACATCATCGAGCATGAAGTTGTATTTTATACATTATTATCATTACTCCAGATGACGTAGTGCATTTGTATGCTAGAGTCTTATTAACTTTTTATATGTTCTAATAGTTTTTAATAAGGTGTAAAACAGTAAGGACTATCTAGCCTACAATATTAAGAAATATGAAGGGAAAACCATGCAATCAGCTTTACGTATCACAACCAAAGTTTTGCCAGGAAACAAAATAGAAATTCAACTTCCAGAAGCAGAAATAGGTGATAATGTCGATGTATTTGTGATTTTGCCAGAAAAATCTGGAGCAAAAAGATGTAATGTTATAGACTTAATCGAACAAATTCGTAGTCAAAATTCGTCATTCAAAACCACTGAGGAAATAGATAAGCAATTGCAAGAGGAACGGGATTCATGGGATTAACACTTCCAGCATCAGGAATTATCTATGTTGATACATCAGTAATTATTTATACTATTGAAAGTCACCCTAATTATTACTCACTACTACAACCTCTATGGATAAAATTTCAATTAGGTGAAATTGAAATTGCCAGTAGTGAACTTATTTTATTGGAAACACTGGTTGTTCCTTTGAGGAATGCTGATACAGCTTTAGTAGATTGCTATGAACAACTTTTGCTTTATTCTGGAGTGCAACTAATTCCAATTAGTCAATTGATACTACGACAAGCTGCAAACCTGAGGGCTACCACTAATCTAAAAACACCAGATGCGATTCATGCTGCGACCGCTTTATCTATAAGTTGTGACCAATTTATTACTAACGATAAAGGCTTTCGTAATATTCCCGGTTTACCTGTTGTTATCCTAAGCGAAATCTTAACTCCTTGAAACTACATAATAAGAAAGCGAAGGTAAGAAGTTTCGCTTAGATACTTGGGTTTATCAACGCCACGCTCTACCAAAAACTTTCGACAACCAACTTTATGAAGCAATGACTGTATTAGATACGTATAATTCAAAGTCTGACAACATTACTTCAGCATCTTTACGAACTTGGGAATCTGGGTCGGACTGTTGAAGTGACTCTAATAAACTTTTGAAAGCTTCCCAACCAACATAACCAATTGCTGTAATAACAGCAGAGCGAATAGCTTTCCTCAAACTTACTACTCTTAGGATAAACCATTATGTTAAAAAATGATACGATTATCCGTCCAGTTTACTATCAAATTATTGAACGCCGTAATTAAGATATGGGCTTTTAGAGAAGGTAAGCCATTCGTTAATTTGTTTAATGCACCAGACCTTGATATAGAGGATTTATTTTCGCTGTTTGATACATCAATGGAAAAAATAGCAGCCGAATTACGATATCTCTACAACGGTAAGCAGGGTTACTACATCGCTAATATTCTTAATAAAGAATATTATTACTGCGGTACAGAGTGGGAAAATGTAAAGAATAAGCTTAAAGAATTAGGTATTGGGAGAAATGACCGATTTTGACCAAAAATCGTCGCCAATATATATATATTTAGGTAACAGAATAGAATGAAGCTATCGTTTAAAGACACTAAATTTATTATCGAAGCAATTGATAATTTGATTAAAATAAAGAATTATCAAGTTTAGCAGTTATTCTCACTCATCTCCCACTCAAAATTCTTACCACCCCCAACTACCAGGGATTCCCTTAAAAGGCCCAACAATATCCTTAGTAACCCAACCACCATAAAAATTACCAGGTTGTGGTTCAACTTTTTCGCCATTAACGTAACAAACATCCATCACATGAGCGTAAAAAGCTACATGGTCTTTAATGGTAATAAATTCAGGTGTGGGGTTAGGGTAAAACCAGCAAACATTTTGCGCTTCCTTATCACCCACACGAATAGTATAATAGTTAGCCAACCCTTTCCACTCGCAAAAGCTAGATTGGGGAGTTTTGAAAAGATATTCCATCTGAATATCTTCGGGAGGAATGTAATAAGAGGGTGGATGACTAGTTTCTAATACTCGTTTAGCTTGACGGGTGTCTACAATTGTTACGTTATTAAAAATAATTTGGATATGCTTGTCTGTTTCTTCCAGACGGGGGGGACGGGGGTAATCCCAGACAGACTCTTGTCCTGGTTCGGGTTGGATGCGCTCTGGTATCATAATCTTGATTTTAGATGTTACATATTATGGGCTTGTAATATTTATTAATAGCATAATCGGGCGGTTCGGGATGCCCACCCCACAAGAGTTTTTGATATTAAGTATATTAATTAACGAACTTCCTTAATGCTTTCAACTTGTTTTGTGAACAATTCTGTAAATAAACTCATCACAGTTCGTTCCTCACGTATTTTAATATTAGCAGTTAGTGCCATCCCAGACTGCAAAGAAATTTGCCGACCTTTAGCATTGAGACTTTGTTTATCTAAGCGAACTCTTGCAGGAAAGCGATAAAAAGGAAAATTTTGTTCCGGAGGTAAAGCATCAGAACCGACCCAAACCACCTCTCCTTTAATATCACCAAATTCACTAAAAGGGAAAGCCTCTATTCTCACATCTACCTTCATTCCTTCTTGAACAAAGCCAATATCTTTATTTGTAATAAAAACCTCAGCAACTAAACCATCATTGGGAACAATCTTGAGAACTTCCTGACTAGGATTAGCGACAAATCCCGGCATTTTAGCTTTTAAATCAAAAACCGTACCTGCAACAGGTGCGCGAAGTTCTTGATACTTCACATTCAATGCTACTTGCGTAATTTTACTTTTCACTTCAGCCAAACGTTTCTCATTCTCAAGTAATATTTTGCTTAATTGCGTATCAATTTCTGCTACACGTTGTCTATTTTCAGCGATTTTATCAAGAACATTTTTATTAGAAACAGCGACAGTATTATTTAACTGTTGACGACCTTGTGCAATACTAAATTGAAGCCGTCTTTGTTCTTCAAGTAATTGTCCTATTTCACCTTGAATAGTATCAACTCTTTGTTTTTGTCGTAAATACTGAATTTTCGCAATTGCACCTTCTTTATCTAATGATTTGAGTCTATTTAAAATATCTTGTTCAACAGCCAGACTTGTTTGATTATCTTGTATTTTCACAGAATTTTGAGCTAGTTGCGCTCTAGTTTGTTCAACTTGTAATTGAGCTGCTGCTGCACGGGAATCTAATTCCTGCTTAGCAACTTGCAAACGTATTTGTTCTTCTGTACCTAATCCATTAGCAGAACCAGAATTACTTAATTGATTTCTTAATACTAAACTCTCTATAATTAAAGTTGAACGATTTTTTAATAAAGCCGCAGCTTCCCTAGATAATTTTCCTCGTAAAAATTCTATATCAGCAGCTACAGTAGAATTAGAATTGATTATACTGTTATAAATTTGATTTTCTTGAATTAATGAAATATTTAGTTTATTTAAATAATCCAACTCTGCCTTGTTCGCTGCAGTATCAAAAGTCAATAGCAAATCACCAGCATTAACTTTTTGCCCATCTTTAACAGCAACTGTTTTCACAACACCATTAACAGGAGCTTGAACTTCTTTAACAGCAGCTTGTGGTTTTAATTGACCTGTCGCAGGAACTACTTGCTCAATTTTAGAAACATTAGCCCAAACGATACCAAAAGTACCCAATACCATCAAAGATATCATGATAGAGCGCGACCAAATAGGGGATTGACGCAATAATATAGACTGGTCAAATTCCTGAGATTTTGAATCACTTACAGCTTTTAATTTTCTTACCGGAGCCTTATCTTCTCCTGGAATTACGCGCTTATCTTGCTTAATTTGATTATTCATATTTGTTGATGATTAAAAGTTGACAGTTCACAATTACCAATTGCCAATTACCAATTACCAATTACCAATTACCAATTCACAAATTAACTTCTTGTTGATTATATAAATAAGAATAATGTCCTTTTTTCGCCATTAATTCTTGATGACTACCTTGTTCAATTAATCGACCTCCATCCATTACTAAAATTACATTAGCGTGACTAACCGTGTTAAGACGGTGAGTAATAAAAAAGACTGTGCTTCCTTTAAAAGCTTTAGCTAAATTTAAACATACCTGTCTTTCTGTCGGATAATCTAAAGCGCTAGTTGCTTCATCTAAAACTAATAATTTTGGTTTTTGTAAAGCCGAACGTGCAATAGCAATTCTTTGTCTTTGTCCACCAGAAAGTCCAGCCCCCCGTTCTCCGACTCTAGTACTATAACCGTTGGGTAATTGCATAATAAAATCATGAGCGACAGCAATTTTTGCAGCCTCGATAATTTCTTCTGTTGTAGCATCTGGATTTGTTAAGGCAATATTATCTTGGACGCTACCGTCAAATAATAAACTTTCTTGTGGAACCACCCCTATCTGTCGTCGTAACGAGTAAAGCTCCACCTTGGAAATATCATAACCATCAACTAAAATTCTGCCGGACTCTGGTTCATACAGTCTCAACAGTAATTTCATAATGGTACTTTTACCAGAACCACTTTGTCCCACAATTCCCACAAATTTACCTGCAGGAATTTCTAAGTTTACGTTACTGACTTGTAATGGGCCACTTGTAGCAAATCTAAAAGAAAGATTTTCGTATTTTACTGTACCTTCAATTGCTGGTAAGGGAATATTGTAACGGTCTTCTTCTCCTTCTTGTGGGGTATCGACAATATCGCTCAACCGTTCCAGAGATAAACCAGTTTCTTGAAAACTTTGCCAGAGTTGTGCTAAGCGCAATACCGGACTGGTAACATAGCTAGAAATAATTCTAAACGCAATTAATTCCCCAAGAGTAAGTTCTCCTTTTAATACTAAATAAGCTCCTACCCACAATACTAATAAACTACTGAGTTTGTTAAGAAAATTACTTGCAGCATTTGCAAGAGTAGAAGTAAGTACTGTCTTGAAACCTGCTGTTACATAACGAGAGTATTTTTCTTGCCAGGTAAAACGCGAACGCAATTCTATATTTTGTGCTTTAACTGTTTGAATACCTGACATTACCTCAACCAAGTAAGATTGAGTTTCTGAGTTACGTTCAGCTTTGCTTCGTAATTGCTTACTAACAATAGGAGAGGCAATCATTGTAATTACGACAAATATGGGAATTGTTCCTAAGCCAACTACTGTAAGTTGCCAACTATAAAACAGCATTACCACAATATAAACAACAGAAAATAAAGCATCCAAACCTACGGTTAAGGCTGTACCTGTGAGAAATTGGCGAATATTTTCTAATTCGTTGATACGTGTAGAAAGTTCCCCTACTGGACGACGTTCAAAATAGCGCAGCGGTAGACGTAACATATGGTCAATAATTTCTGACCCTAACCCCATATCAATACGATTAGTCGTGTCAACAAATAAATATGTTCTTAATGCGCTGATAACTGCTTCAAATAATCCGACTACTAATAATAAAACACCTAATATATTTAGAGTACTTATACTATTTTGAACAATTACTTTATCGATAATTAACTGAACCACCAGTGGATTAGCGAGTGCTGCTAATTGAACAAAAAATGACGCGATAAATACTTCAATTAGGACTCGACGATACCGAGTTAAATAAGGAAGAAACCAACTAAAGCCAAAGCGTTGTTGTTGCGTTTCCTTCGTAGTCGCAAGTAATAATACTTGAACTTGTGGATAATTATTTTCCCCTGTTTCCAATGAAGCGATTAACTCGCTTGGTCTGCAACGTACAATTCCTTTAGACGGTACACCTAAAACTATCTCCCTCTCGCTTGTTTCATAGACAACTGCATAGCTATCCGCATAACTAATCATTGCTGGAGTAGGTATTTTGGTAATACTACTTGTCGATATTTCTATTAACTGCGCTTTCAGTCCAATTAATTCCGAAAGGTAAGCGCAAACCTGGAAAGATATAGTTCCTTGACGTTTCCACTGGTCGTTTAAAATTCGACCTACTACTTCTCGTCGAAATGGCATCCTTAAATGTTGACACAGCATTTGAAAACAAGCATTGGTGGAATTTAATTCTCCTTTTCCTCTTACGAAAGGATATTTTTGTCTTTTTTGGCTTGTATTATTAGATTGTGATTGAGGCGTCTCTTCGCTGTCGGGTGCGTAAGGGATATCCAGTTCATCTGTGCTGGTGGAGTTTGTTTCTCCTAATAATTCTTGTGTTTGTTGAGCATCCAAGAATAGTAAATGTGAGGGACGTAAACCAACTAATCGCGCACTATTGTCATCTTTAACTTCTATAACTTGCGGTTCATCACCAAATTCTAAGCGAGAACCCAAAGGAAAATTAGTTATTATCCCACCCCCACTCACAAACCAAATACGCTCAGGGTCTAACTGGCTGCTATTTGTTTTTCCTCTGGGTAAATAATCTATTGTCGCATCAACAACAGCTTTATCAGTAATTTCTTTAAGATTTGCGCCTCCTAAAGCTTGCCGTTCTAACTCTGAACCAACTACCTCAAAAACTTCTACAGCATGAGCTTTACTTTGGCGGGCTTTGGCAAAATCTGGGTATTTGCTTAATAAACGTAAATATTCACCTGAACTAAAAGTTACACATATTATTTCCACTGAGGCAATAGCCGTTTCGCAGGGGACCGAGCGCAACAAACTAATTTCGCCAATCAGTTCTCCTGGTTCCAACAATTTTAAACTAGTTGGCATTTGCGTGCGCGGGTCATACCCTAGTAATCGTACTGTTCCTTCGTAAATAACCCCCACACGGTCAGGTATTGCTTCTTTTCCAATTATTTTTTGACCAATTTTAAATCGCCAAGGTTGAATTTTTTCTGCGAAACTCGTCAATTCACTTGTCGGTAATTTATCAAAACCGTCAAGCTTGGAAATATATTCAACAAAAATATTTTTCATAACTCCCAACTCCTAAGTCCCCTTTATTTACCCCTTAATTTGCCACGGATGCTCTGCTAGTTGTCCTTGTAACCAGGTTTGAAAGCGTTCATTTAATAATCTCTGACGCATCATGCTATCTAACTGTGCTGGAAGTAATTTTTCCAGACGCATTAAAATTACCCACTCTCCGACTTGAGTTGGTGGTACTAGTTGCTGTGGTTGAACGCTAGATAAAACTCTTGCTAAAGTTGGATGTATCGACTGCAATTCTACTGGCCCGACTAAACCATCGGTATCCGCTTCTGGCCCTTGGGAAAATTCTCTCGCTAGTTGAGTAAAAGACTGTTCTCCCTCAATTATGCGAAAATAAAATTCTTGGGCTATTCCTATATCGTTCGTCCTAAGTAATGAGTAAACAACCCTATCCAACTGTGGTTTGCGCTGACGAAAATAAGAGTCTATGTCCCCAGACCAAGTGATTTGTTTAAATTTTTCCAATTTGAACTGACGAATAGCTATGGCTTCAAACTGCTGCAAACTCAACCCACTTTGCTCTAACCACGCACTTTGCTGTTCTTGGGAGTTGACTTGATATTGCTGAAATAGCTGTTCAGTGGCTTGTTTTTCTTCTGCTGGTGTACATTCAATTTCTTTCAGCGCTTCATCTATCACCAACTCCTTTACCAACTGTGGCACTAGTTGGTACTGTGCCATCAGAGGCAAAATTTGTTCCGATGTTAGAGTGCGATCGCCCACTAGCAGAACTGGGGACATATAAGTGTTTATCAGGGTTGACACAGTTTTAAGTTGTTTTGCGAAAGAGGTATATAGAAATTAGAGAGTATGGTATTAACAGCCTAGCCTCGATTTACTATAAAATTAAGAGTATTTTTTCATATTTATTACTTAATCAGGTTACAAGCAGCCTGTTCCGTATAGCACAACATGCGATAATCCATATTAAGCGAACTTACAGTTTTTATCGAGTTTTTATCGGCTAACACTTAGTATCTTTAATGATGCAAAGTACACTTGAAACTAATATAAAGCTTAAGTGAAAAGTAGTACGGATGACTTGACGGTTAAGTTTTTGTTGTTACAAAAGCTCTAGCCCCCAAACCGCAATAAAAGAACCCCACCCCCAACGGTGACTCCCCGCAAGCCTACCCTGTATACACACCTGTCATTGCGTTCACGGTAGGCAAGCGGGGAGGGGGGTTGGGGAGTGGGGTTTTCTTGGTACTGAAGCGCAACTAACAGGTTTGTAACAGCCTATTAACCAATTAATTAAATTATGACCGTACTAAATGTGTCATCTTAGAAACTGGCACTAGCAACTATTATTTAGCGGTCACATGAATAATCTTAGTGTTAGTTTAGACATGTCGTTTGTATCAATGACGAGATATTCATGAACCTGAAAACTGTTCGCAACTTTGCGCTAGGCACTCTTATCCTAGCAAGTGGCATCGTGGTTATTTCAGTAAATGGTCGTACTTCTGCAAATGCAGTTGTTGCCAATAGCAAATCACCAAAGACAGTTCTTAGGGTTGCACAATCTACCAATGTCGATACCGCTGCATTAGAACGTTCTGTTCTCAATCAAATTAATCAATACCGAGCTTCTAAAGGATTGCCACCATTGTCTCGTAATTCCAGTATGGATAGTCAATCAAGAAATCATAGTCAGAACATGGCTAATGGTTCTACACCTTTTAGCCATCAAGGTCTTGCACAACGTATTCAAGCAACAGGAATTCCTTGGAGGGGATATGCAGAGAACGTTGCATACAATCAAGGTCATAGTGACCCAGCAACTGTAGCCGTTAAAGGCTGGCTAAATAGTCCCGGACACCTGAGGAATATAGAAGGTAATTACAATCAGACTGGAATAGGTGTGGCTGTTAATGGTAAAGGTGAAATTTACTTCACCCAAATGTTCATTAGCAGCAGATAGTACTTACAAGTCTCTTAAAAAAAAGAAAAAGCCGAGAAATAAATTTCTGGCTAAAAGCTAAAGTTAGCTAAAGCTAACCAAAATAAATTCTTCAACCCGTTTTTAACGGGTTTAAGCTTTAAGCCAGAAATTTATTTCTAGGATTATTTCTAGGATTATTTCTAGGATTATTTCTAGGATTATTTCCAGACTTATTTCCAGACTTATTTCTAGACTTATTTCTAGACTTATTTCTAGACTTATTTCTAGACTTATTTCTAGACTTATTTCTAGACTTATTCCTAGACTTATTTACTCTACACAGCCTTCAAAAGGAAAGAGCGAGTACCAGTTTGGTTAGCTCCTGCTGCATCTTTGTAAGTATAAGTACCAGTAGCAACAATGTCACCAAAGTTGTTGATACCCGCTGCGCTAGTTAAAGTAACAGCAGCACCATTGTAAGTAATAGGTGAGGTCACCAAGTTATTCAAATCACCCATTACACCTTCATTCCAAACGTAGGCATGGTTCGTACCAGAGCCAATTTGAGATGCTCCAACCACTTGGTTAAACTCATTAAGACCGTTGACTGAACCAGTCTTACCACCTAAACTACCGAGTGCAGTAAACTCATCATTCCGTAAAATAAACGGAGTACTGGTTGCTGTAGTACCAGAGCCACTGCTTGTAGAACCGATAATGCTACCAGCATCATTGATATCTCGTAGTGTTGCTTGGTCATAGCCAAAAGTACCCAAGTTTTTCAGTTGATATTTACCTGCAGCATCTTTTTCCCAAATAACAGCAGTATTAACAAAGGTATCATTAAGAGCACCATCACTATCTACATAGCCAATAATCTGGCCCTTATTATTGATACCTCGTGCTGTACCTCCATCACCACCAAATGTAGACAATTCCTTAACAACACCATTTTCTATGTAAATAGTCTTTTCATAGCCCGATGCTAAGATATTACGACCGACTATTTGGTTACTGTTGTTGGTATCTAAGGAGTAGCTTTCAATACCACCAAAATCATTGATGGTTAACTTGTAGTTGCTACCATCTTTCTGCCAAACTAAAGCACGGTCAGTTGCTAGAGGATTTGGTTGACGTACTTCATCAGCTGTTCCCAAAATCACACCACGATTGCTAATCGTATTAACGTTGGGTGTGAGTAAAGTAACAGTCGCACCATTAGCTGCACCAAAGTTCGACTGACCATTTTTCACACCTGTGCTGGTGATGGCTGTTTGAGTCCCATTTTCCCAGATGAAGCCTTGACGTACCAGATTGTTAGCATTGACAACACCCGTTGTTGCATTCTGGTTAGTAAAGGTTGCACCAGTATCATAGCGTCCTGCAATTTGTCCAAAGTCGTTGATGGAAGCCGCGTTCACAGAACCGTTTGCATTGGTGCTAAGAGAACCCAAGTCAGTCGCTTGATAGCGAAACAGAGGACCATTATCCAATAAAGCTTGCGACCCAGATGCAACATCTTTCAGTGTAGCAAGAAGGTCAGAACCTGACATAACCAAAGTATCCGAACCTTTGCTGACGAACTTAAGGGATTTACCTAATAAGCTCTCTGCTCGACGCAATTTGTCAGATTTCACGTCAAATCCAATCACGGTGACGGAGCCTTTACCACCCTCCAAAATAAGTTTATCATTGCCACTGCCAAGGTAAACTGTGTCATTTCCAGTGCCTGCATTAATGACATTATTACCTCCACCTGCATAGATGGTATCATCACCTGCACCACTGTATATTACATCATTACCAGCACCAGCAAAGATTAAATCGTTACCTTTACCAGAGAGAATGCGGTTGTTACCTTCCCCTGCAAAAATTGTATTGCGACCATCACCTGCATTAATAAAATCACCACCTGAACCAGAATAAATCAGGTCGTTACCTTTACCACTAGTAATGATATTGATTCCTTCACCTGCGTAAATGGTATTATTGCTATCACCAGCATCAATTACGTCATTACCATTCTGGAAATATAAGACTTGATTGCTGGAACGATTCCTTGAACCAGACAAAGGTTCTTCTAGTCCATTGGAATAGCGATTGGATATGTTGAGACCAATAACATTAGAATTTGTTTGATTCAAGGGTGCATTAAGCTGATTGTCCGCCATTGAAAACTCCTTAGATTAGTTAGTATTGAGCAAATCGCTTCATGAACAGCCGAGCTGATATTGGGAACATCTAATAAGCACAGACAAAACACGAATACACCCACGACCAAAGTAGAGTAGACATTACTGGAAAACGAACATTAGATATTAAACCTATCCTCGTTTCCAGTCTCTGACTAGGAATTTTATATAAAACTTCTATACATTCCCAATCAGAGACTGACAACGAGAAACTGAAAACACTCTTTCTTTTATGGGACGGACACCAAAGTCCATCCCATAAAAGAAAGACTTTTACTTTGTAGGAGTAGCTGATGAAGGCTTTATTGAATTACCTTCAACCGTTAAGGATTTAAGGTGAGAGTTATATTCAGCAAATTTTTTTTCTTTACTAACGCGGAAAAAAGCGATAGGAAAAGAAATCGTAAATAATACAAATACTCCGAGCATCAAAAGCACATAGCGATGCATTTCTTTTGAAGGCATAGGTTTTGATTTAGATTGCATATTTTTGCTTTAATTCTTCCTAAGTGAGTGGTAAATAAGGAAATATCGGATGCCAAGACATTACAGTTGCTGCAATAAATAAGAAAAACATCCAGAAGAATATTGTCCGCGATTTTATTTGTTTATCTTTCCATAACAAAGATAAAACTACCCAACTGATAAGCCATCCCACTAGTAATGTTGTCTCTTTACCGCTGTAACTACCAATATTTCCCCAGAGCTTGCTTGGATTATGACTTCCGGGAATCCAGCTACCAAGCGTCCAAACAACATTTTCGATTGACTTTGATTTATCTGCATCGGAAAAATGATGAGTTACCATCATGGTCACACAACCAATTCCGGCACTAATTAATGCAGCAGCTGCAGGTCCTGAAGTTGTAGGTGATTTTTTCGCACCTTCAGCTAAACCATTCGGAAATGCTTTTAATTGATTCCAAATTCGGCCATAGAAAGGTTCGGTTTTTCGTTCTGACAAAGGTAATAGTTCTTTGGTCATGACTGTTGACTGTTGACTGTTGACTGTTGACTGTTGACTGTTGACTGTTGACTGTTGACTGTTAGTTCACGCAAAATCTCTTTCAAACTCTAATTTCTTCACGCTCTAATTTCTTCGCGCTCTTCGTTCCTTCCCTACGGGAAAAGCTCCGGTTTACGTAGTTTACAAAGAATGGATTTTCGCGATTCCTAGTCCAGTGACCAAACCACCCATTGCGAAGAACATCATTGCCATCAATGCAACGCAAGTAGCTGTAAGAACTGGACGATTTTCTTTTTCTAAGATTGAGTCACCATACTTCCACAAAATCCAAGTACAAGCTACTCCAATTGGTAAGGTGAATAAGACGCTAAATTCGTGATATTCCATCAAGACATACTGTCCCAGTGGTGAATTTTCCTTTAACCACGCACGTGCTCCACCGAATTCAAGTCCTGCACGATACCGCATGTAAGCAAAGTTTCCGGTCGCAATACCCAAAAAAGCGATTACCGTTGACCAAAATGTTAGGGTACGCATTTGCGGCAAAATTTTACTAGCTCCTCTAAGTAACGGAAAAGCTAAATGTCCCGTATATACTGCAACCACAGTAGCTAACAAAGAGCCAAAGCCATGAATTGTTCCTATCCATCGTTGCCAAGGACTTGTGTGCAAAAGATTGAAGAATGGTAAGAACAAAAACATTGCTGCAGAGAGAATACTCAAACCATAAACGCTGACCTTAGCGATATCTAATTGTTTCGGGAACTCTGCTACAGTTCTATTTGTATATCCCTCTTGCATTAGCGACAATCCTCCCTAGTTTTGATTAAATAAACATTCCACTTGCAAAATTATTGCAAATTATTGCAAAATTTATATCTCAATCTTGTAATTTAATTGAGATTGATTCTCATTTTTAGCGAAAACTTAAACCTCTAAAAGTCGAAAATTAGTTGGCAATGCAACTTGTACATGCCACAGTCTTGCTTATGCGAGCAATCGAACAGTTCGCTCACCTAAAGTAATGTATTCGATTACTCTTTGCACCCACATGAATCACAATAAATTGATAAAGAAGTATTGTCAATAAATATCAATAGTAATACAACAATTTCTTAATATATTCTGTCAACAAGTTTGTTACAAGCAGAAATATTGGGTATTTTGCTTGCAATCAAATTTTTTATACACGAAAAAAAATGTAGAGACCGTACATGTACAGTCTCTACACTTGCGTATATTTTCTATAAGTTGTCTAAACAATAGTTACATTACTTAACTGCGTCCACTTCAAAGTAGCCAATAAATCACTCCCAGCGCTAACTAAAGTATCGTTACCACTCACACTGACTGTTAATCCAGTACTGCTGGATAAACCTACACCCCGGCTAATTTGGTCATTGCTCGTGAACCCTATAATCGTTACCGAACCAACTCCAGCATCGAGAATAAATTTGTTAACACCACTACCCACATAAACCGTATCATTACCCGTACCAGCAGATATGATGTTATTACCTTCCCCAGCATAAATTAGGTCATCACCACCACCAGTTGTAATAGAATCATTACCAGCACCAGCAAAAATCAAGTCACTACCATTACCAGTAACAATTGTATTTACGCCTTCTCCTGCATAAATGGTATTATTCCCATTACCGAGAGCAATATTATCATTACCAGCACCAACATAAACAGTGTTTTGACCATTACCTGCAACAATAGTGTTATTGCCCTCACCAGCGTAAAAAGTATTGTTACCATTACCAGCATTCAAGAAATCGTTCCCTGCACCTGCAAAGATGTTATTATTACCGGAACCAGCTTGGACTAAATTATTACCTTCACCAGCGTAAATGGTATTATTACCACCAAAGCCAAAAAAGATGTCATTGCCATTGCCACCAAACAGTGTATCGTCTCCTTCCGTACCTCGGATACCTACTGATTTAGGATTGCGAGGGTCGTAACTGGTGGTATCAATCGCTAAAGGATTTGGGAACGCATTAGCAATATTTTCCCAAGGTACGAGTTTAAAGTTGCTATTAACATTTTCACCATCTACTATTCTTCCAGGGAGGTTATTGCCATCTTGAGTAACAAATAAACCAAAGGGGAAGTTAGCACCTAGGGGGACGTTAATTACATCTGCACCGTCAGATTCTTGCACGCTGTCAATTGTTCCATTGTTACCAACAGCAAAGCGACCTAGGAAGTCGTTGTTGCCATCACGGGTGTAAGCAGCAAAAGTATTATCACCCTGACTGGAGGCTAATAAATAACCAGTACCATTTGCTCCGTAGTAAATTGTTAAGCCTTCAACATCATCAGTAAGATTACTACCACCCAAAGCTTTTACTTTATCAATTAATACTGATGTGTTAGGAGCATTAGGTTCTGCTTGTAACTTCCAGATACCCACGTCTTCTTGTCCGATATAGATGTAGCCTAATTCTTGGTCTACCACCATACCTTCAGTTTGCGGAGTACGTCCCGCTGTGGTGGGGAGAGTAAATTCACGTACTCGTTCAGCACCAATTTTACCGTTACCTTTATCAATTAGTTTGTACTGAGCTACATCACCTGTTTGTCTGCGATTGACGAAGACATAATAATCATTTGTGATTTGACTGCGGTACATTGCAACACCATAAGCACTACGGTTTGAAGCTGAATAAGGTGGTGCAAATGGTTCGGCTTGGAAAAGAGTACCAATGCTGCTGTCGGTAATATCTTCTAAATATTTACCACCTTGACCTGGATTAGGGTTAATTTGGAAAATTGCTAATTTGTCGTTTTGTCGGTCTGTAGCAATGGCAATATCGATAGATTTGGTTCCTAACTTAAAGCCGTATTGCAAATCAACATTATTATAACGAATACCACCGGGATTAACTTCCTGTAGCAAATTGCCAGACAAATCATAAACCCGCAACCCTGCATTTTTGACAGCAGTTAATATCACACTTTGTCCAGGATTTGTGGAATTAACGTAAATTGCAGGGTCATCAGCATCCGCACGTTGGTCGCGTGGTAGACTGGGGTCGTCGAACAAGTCGGGACGAGTTTCGACTCTGGGGGTAGCTGTAGGAATTACTTCCGCACCTAAAGTTAGAATTTGAGTAAATTGAGTTGGGCTAAAGTTGTTGTCGCTAACCAACACAATAGATTGACGACCATCAGCTAATTTAGGACCAAAAGCAAGACCTTCAATATTATCTGTACCTGTGGGTAAATTGATTTCGTCAAGATTTAATAACAACCGTTTTTGAGTTGGTCTAATAGCTGCGAATTGTTCAGTACTCAAACCATTAAGGGAGTCAATAAAGCTGATATCGGTAGCACCCTGCAGAGAAACTTCATACAATTTAATTGTATTACCTGTACCAGCAACCCCTGCAGAAAAAGAACGCTCCAACGCTAAAAATGTACCTCGGTTATCAATTGCTAGTAAATCCACCAAACCGTTGGTATTAAATGCCGTTGCAGGATTTGGTGCAACCGCTACTGGGTCGGTAACATATAAATATTCTTTTTCTGGTTGTCCAGTAACCAAATTATATTGCACAATCCGAGAGCGAGTACCGTTACTGGTGGTTGTAACCGCACCATCTTGCAATAAAGCGTTTTCGGTTGCTGTGTAGAGAAACTTTTGGTCAGGACTAATAGTAAGACTTTCAAAGGCTAAGTTATTACGAACACCAGAAACTTGAGTATCCCCAGCATCTACAATACCGTTACCATTAGTATCTTGCACCACGGGCAAAAATTTTCTTGGTACAGGTAAGGAACGAATTAACTGACCAGTAGTCAAAGAAAACTCATTCACAAATGGATTGGTCACCCGACTTGCACCCAAATCTGGACGCACTTCACCTTCTGAAGAAATAAATACCGTTCCATTGCGGGTCAAAGCAATACCTTCGGGGTCGAGACTCAAACGCGAGAAGAAATTACCATTCGCATCCCGAAGCGCTGTAACACTAGTAAAATTGACGTTTGTAGGAGAATTTGGGTCAAGGGTAAAAGTGTAGAAACGAGCAGGTCCAAATTCTGAGCGGTCATCAGAAATTGCATAGAAGCGGTTATTTGCTGCGTCATAGGTAACACCCGAAAGCCCACCCAAAGGAGTAGAAACACCATTTACTGTACCTGCAGCACCACTAGGAACAAAGCCTGTTGGTAAAGTAGTTTGTCCAATTAAGCCGACATTAGGAATAGTCGCTCCGGATTGAGTAGCAGGTAATTGTACATCAGCATAAACTAAACGATGGTCAGAGCTAGGAAAACCACCAGGTAAGCTAGAGTTAAAAGTACCAACTAAAGGAAATGTAGGGTCAGTGTTGAGCGGCCAAAAAACACCAGAGTTACTAATACCTAAGTCAGTCGAAGGTAGTACATAATCAGTCCGCAAATTGCCAGGAGTCGTATCGGCAAAATCTCCCGTATCAAACCTGGGATTACCGCGATGATTTAGATTTGCTCCTCCTTGTAATAAAGCTTGTTGCGCTCCTCCGGGACTGGTGGGGATAAAATTTGTATTGATATTAGGATTTTGTAACAGTTGACGAACAGCATTGTTAAAACTGTCACCATCATATGGGTCTGCATTTTGGTCACCCATAATCACAAAGCTTGACCCAGCAGCTATACCACCGCGCTTACCCCCATCGTCGTAAATGTAGCTACCAGTACCAGGAGTAATATAGTCTGACCAAAAGCGAATCTCATCATAATTACGCTTACCATTGCGGTCTTCTGGTCCATCGAACACGGGGGGTGTAGGATGGCTGACCAGAGCGTGTATTGTTTCACCATTTACCAAAATGGGAACATCCCAATGGCTTTTTGAAGAAAGACGTAAAACAGCTTGTTCCTCTGGGGAATACCAGGGAGTGGAAGAACCAGGTAAATTAATAGTTGGTAACAGCGAGTCGGGCATATCTTTCCAAAGAAAATTTTGGAAGGTTCGGACATTAGCTGTGTCGATAGGATATTTGGACAGCAACAACATTCCAAACTGACCAGGAAAATTTCCAAAGCCAAATGCATCGTCACCGTATCCCGGTGCGCCAGGTGTAGTAACTACTGTACCATTGTTGTTGAGGTCAAAGCCTGAACTGATACCTGTATTGGAAGGAGCGATGTAAACGTAGGGATAGTTAACTGGAGTTGCCCCATTTTGACTTACGGAAAGATAGTTTTGCTGAAAAAGTTGAACAGCTTGAAGAGGATTAGCAGCAACATAGTCAAACTCATTAATAAGTAAAACATCAGCATTACTACGTTGAATTATTTCCGCAACCGCCTTAGCTTGAGCGTTGTTAGGCGTAGATAAATCTCTAACTAACTCACCCTCATTATTACGATTTAGAGAAGCGTTGAATTGAGCGAAACGTACTGTGTTATTTGTCATAAGTTTGTTTTAAACCATGTAAACCGGGGTTTTCCCGGAAGGTAGGTACGAAGGACACAAAGTTTAAGAGTAAAAAAAATCTTGGCTCTCTTGGCTTCTTGGCGGTTCGTTAAGCACAAGATAATTGCTAATTATATTGACTGATGCAAATAAAAGTGTTAGTAGCCCTAAATCTAAGCTCTCATATACAGGTTAATGTTTATTAAATAACCAATTAAGAAATAATAATTAAATTCCTATATAATTATGTATTGATAATATTATCAAACAATCAATAAATTCAAGCCAATTCACCCGTCCACTTGACAATTTGCTAAAACTTAGATTAAATGTGGCATTCAAATCAAGCTTTCTGTAGCGAAAGTAGTCACATTGACTATATTTGAGGTGCATTTACTAAGTGTTTCCCCTGATGAATAAAAAAAAATGGAGTGTTTGCCAGACTTTCGCAACAAATCTGGCTAGGATTTTGGTGTCTGTAGTTGTGAACGTTAATCCTGCAGGAGCTAATGAAGTTCCAGCTTTTAAAAATCAGTCTCACATAGTAAGAGGAAGCGCAGCATCTCTAACTCCTACTTGTCACAAAAAACTTGCTCAAAATCTAGTTCCTCGACAAAACTGTCCAGAAGGAGGTGAAAATACACCTGATGTTAACGCAGATGTAACAGATATTCTAAATCAGTTAAATGATTTACCTAAGCAAAAATTCTTTACTTCTAATAATTCTAGAACTCTTTCTCCTGGCTTGACTATTTCTAGTCCTAGTGGATTTGGGGCTGACAATAACACAGTTTTTTTAGTTGTAGATTATCAAGGTCGTACTCGTTACAGCAGAAAAGGTGATGGAGAGGTTGGTATCGGTGTAGCTTTGGGGGATGCTCGCAAAGCTGTGGGTGTTGAATTGTCTTATACTCAGGATTCTTTTGGACGTAATGGACAAACTGGTGGTGGATTTAATGTTAAGGTACACCGTCGGATTAGTGATAGCTCATCTGTAGCTGTTGGTTGGAACCACTTTGTTATCATTGAATCTCGTTCTGGTTATTTGGATTACCCTAAGAATTCTTATTACGCTGTGTATACCCAGATATTCAAAACAAGAGAATATTTAGAACAACTCTTCAGTCGAGTTGCTGTGACAACTGGTATTGGAAGTGGTCAGTTTTTACATGAAGCAGAAGCGAGTGGTAGAGACCCTAGTGGGTTAAATATCTTTGGTACTGTGGCTGTGAGAGTCGCTCAACCAGTTAGTGCAATTGTGGAATGGACTGGTCAAGATTTAGCTATGGGTCTTTCTATTAGTCCTTTCAAAAATATCCCTTTTGTGATTACTCCTGGATTTAGGGATATAACTGGTGCTGGAGATGGAGCGCGTTTTGTTTTAGGGACTGGTGTTTCTTTTCAGTTTTAAGTCCAATTTATGATTACCTTAACAGAAATTTCAATGAATAAAAATGTACTGGTAACTTTAGGGTTTTTGTTACTCACTTCATCTGTAACTCCTGCGATGGCACAACGAACTAATACTTCTAACAGTTCTGGAAGTAATAATGTTAATAGTTTGGGAGTCAGGAGTTTTCCTCGGAGTCCAGGAAGTAACACTACTAATTCACCAGGTGTTCCATCTAATAATACTGGTAGTGTTAGTGGATATAACAGTAAAATAATTAATCAATCTCAACAGGTTTTTAACGATTTGAAAGCTGCTGAGCAGGCTTATCAAAGAGCGGAACAACAAGTTAATCAAGGTATTCGACGTTTTACTCGTCAACGTAGATGTAATTGTACAAATCCAGAAAAAGCACGTTTGGAAGAAGCGAAAGCAAGAGCTAGTGCTTTTTTGGAATCTATTAAGAACCCCACTTCTGAGATGTTACAACAACAAGTCTCTGGTTCTACACAACCTTGGTAATTTTCAGAAATTTTGATATTAGGAAAAATAAGTAATTATGACAAAAAAATCTAACAGTATTCTTTCCTCTTTTTGCTTGGGGTTAGGTTTGGTATTAGCTTTTGTTAATCCAGTTCTTGCTGATAATTTTGACAATCAAACTATTGAGTTCGATGAAGATACATCTGTGGAATTTGAGTTTGTTGAATCTCGTGGTGCTTATCAGTCTACTTTTGGTATAATTAATTTAGCTACGGGAGAAAAAACTCCTTTGTTACAGGAAGTTAAACCTTCTGATAATAATGAAACTACTTCTTCAAAACAAAGAGATTTTATTGGTACTCCTGGAAATGCTGTTACTAAGCCATTTGCTGATTTTACTTTTAAAGCCAAAACACCTTATAGTTTATATTTGGAGTCTAGTCTTAACGGTAAGGATGCTGGAATTGTTTATTCTACAAATAACATTAATAAAGCTAGTAACCAGCAAGCTCGGTTAAGTGATAATTTTTCTGGTTTAGAGAATGGTCGAGGGGTAAAAGTGAATTGGGATGATACTGGTTCTCTTTTGGTAAAGCCTAGTCGGAATGATACTGATTTTGATGATTTTGTTGTTATTGCTGGAGGGTTTAAGCCTTGTCGCTATGGTGATAACGGTGTAGTTCCTGTTAAGCCTGTTCCTGTTGATGAAGAGAAACCGGAGTCTCAACCTAAGCCTCCTGTTATTCCTCAGACTTGGTGATAGGAAAAAAAGTACCCCTGAACTAAAGTTCGGGCTGAAAGCTGAAACCCGTTGAAAACGGGTTGAAATAAAGAATAAGAGTGTAAATTCAAACCCGTTTTTAACGGGTTTAAGCTTTTAGCCCGAACTTTAGTTCAGGGGTAGAGGACTTTTGTACACAAGAGTGCGCTAATATATTTTTACATTTAGACCAATTTATTTTAATGCTTTCTCTTTGTTTGGAAAGAAAACTATTTGGCTAGTTTATTTATTGTGCTGAAAATAATCATGAAAAAATCTTTGAGAAAAATTAAAAATTCCTTTATTTGGATTCCTTTGTTAGCACTTGTTGCTTTTCCTTCATCTGTATATGCTTGTGCTTGTTGTACTAATGCTGGTGAATGGTCGCAGTTTTCACAAGGAATTGATGATTTTGAATTTAAAGAAATAAATCGGTTAAAATTTTCTCCGAGCGCTAAGATGCTTCAAACAGCTAGGGGAGAGAATATTGGAGTGTCTTCTAATTCTGTTAATTACACTTTATCTTTGAATAAAAAGCAGCGTGTTTGGAACTTTTTATTTAAAGATGAGAAGGGGAAAACTGGTACTCTCTCTTTGACGATTCCGAAAAGTGGAGTCTCTTTTAGAACAGATTTATATGATAATAAACAAGGTGGAGGTGGTGGACCTCTACTTTATAAAGAGTTACGTTTGGAAGGAAAAGTGACTGGGAATGGTATATTTTCTCAAGGTATAACTCCTGATGCAAAGTTTCGTCTTGTATTACAAGGTCGGGGAGGTAGTTGTATGTCTGCTGAAGATTTTAAGACATGGAATTTACAAGTTTTTGGCTCTCGTGCTAATTTTGCGTTTTATAGTTCATTTAAGTAACGAACCGCCAAGAAGCCAAGAGAGCCAAGAAAAGAGAAGAAAGATTTTTGATAGTGGTTACGTAGAGACGGCGATTTATCGCGTCTCTATTGCGATTTATCGCGTCTCTATTGTGATTTATCGCGTCTCTATTGCGATTTATCGCGTCTCTGTTGCGATTCATTAGGTTTTCATAAGTGATTTTTATGCCTAGTCTTTATATAATCGGTGGTGCTAATGGCTCAGGTAAAACAACTGTTGCGATGAGGATGTTACCGAACTTTCTGCAATGTTTTGAATATGTTAACGCTGATATAATTGCTGCTGGATTATCAAAATTTAACCCTGAAACTGTAGCTATCGAAGCTGGACGCATTATGCTTTGGGAAAATTGTTACTTTAACAGCAGAGGAAATTCCTCAGGTTCAAAATCATGAATCATCCTCGTCAGACTAATACTAACTAATATTGTTCGCTTAGCCTATGTAGAGGTCTGTGAGTTCGCAGCAAAAACCCCTTCTTTAATGCGCTACACTTACAGCATCGCTCTCAAAAATGCCAAAATTAAATTTTCATGACTCGTTGGTTCAACACTGCTGGTCCCTGTGAAGCTAGAAAACACTATATGTTGCCACCCACCATGAGGTTGCCTAATTTGTCGCGGTTAATTGAGCAAGAAAGCTACTTTGTAATTCATGCTCCACGGCAAACAGGTAAAACTACCGCAATGCAGGCACTAGCAAAACAGCTCGCAGACAGTGGACGCTATGCAGCAATTATCGTATCAGTGGAAGTTGGAAACTCCTTAAGTAACGACTTAGGAGCTGCGGAACTCGCTATTCTTGGTGCTTGGCGTAATAAAATAATAAACCGATTACCAGAAGACCTGCAACCCGAAGCTTGGGTAGATGCACCACCCGGACAGAGAATTCAAGCTAATCTCAGGCTTTGGACACGAGCAATTAAGCGACCATTGGTGTTATTTATTGATGAAATTGACTCCTTACAAGATGAAACGCTGATTTCAATCTTGCGACAGTTACGCGATGGCTACCCCGAACGTCCTGAAAACTTCCCAGTTTGTGTTGGGTTGATTGGTATGCGGGATGTACGAGATTATAAAGTTGCTTCTGGGGGAAGTGGACGACTAAACACAGCAAGTCCGTTTAATATTAAAGACCGTTCATTAACTCTAAGAAATTTTAATGCCGCTGAGGTTGGTGAATTATACCAGCAGCATACAGATGATACAGGACAAGTTTTCACAACTGAGGCAATTGAGACCGCGTTCGATTTGACTCAGGGACAGCCTTGGTTGGTAAACGCTCTGGCTAAAGAAATAGTCGAAGAAATGTTGACAGATACAGACATAGAAATTACAGCAGAACATATTCACAAAGCCAAAGAAATATTGATTGCGCGTCAGGATACCCACCTTGATTCACTTGCAGAAAGACTACGGGAACCAAGAGTAAAAGCAATAATCGAACCGATGTTAGCGGGGTTAGAACTAGGAAACGTCCCTAACGATGATATCCAATTTGTTATCGACTTGGGTTTGTGCAAAATGAACCCACAAGGAGGATTGGTAATTGCTAACCCAATTTACCGCGAGGTTTTACCACGAGTATTAACAGTAACACCAATAGCTTCTCTGCCTCAAATAGCACCTACGTGGTTAACTCCATCCGGCGATTTAGATGTTGATAATCTGTTGCAAGCATTTATACAGTTTTGGCGTCAGCATGGCGAACCTTTACTTGGTACTACTGGATACCATGAAATAGCACCCCATATAGTACTAATGGCATTTTTACATCGCGTTGTTAATGGAGGTGGAACTCTAGAACGTGAATATGCCATTGGAAGAGACCGCATGGACTTATGCTTGAGATATAAAAACGTCACCTTGGGAATTGAATTAAAAGTTTGGCGTGATAAAAAGAAAGACCCAGAAGAAGAAGGTTTACAACAGATTGACTCTTATTTAGAACGAATAAAAGTAGATTTTGGTTGGCTATTTGTTTTTGACCGACGTGAGAAAGCACCACCTTTTACCGAACGTTTAGGAACCAAAACTGCGACTACGGAAAAAGGGCGTTCTGTGGTTATTATACGAGCGTAGATATTTGATTTTAGGATAAAAAAAGGATTAATTATTAGATAAAATAAATTTACTTAATATAAGTGTAGGTAACCATGTTAGTTTATTCAAAAATAAAATTATCAAGTTATGCCTAGTCTTTACATAATTGGTGGTGCAAATGGTTCAGGTAAAACAACAGTTGCCATGAGGATGTTACCGGATTTTATTCAATGTTTTGAATATGTAAATGCCGATATAATTGCTGCTGGTCTCTCACAATTTAACCCTGAAACTGTAGCTATTGAAGCCGGACGTATAATGCTTCAACGACTCCGAACTTTATCAGAATCTGGTAGCAATTTTGCTTTTGAAACAACATTAGCAGCAAGAACTTTTGCAGCTTTTATTTTAGATTGTAAAGCAAAAGGTTACATAATTAATATAATTTACTTTTGGTTGCAAAGCCCTGATTTGGCTGTCGAAAGGGTTGCAAGACGAGTCGCAAATGGCGGACATTCGATACCAGAAGAGGTGATTCGTAGACGTTACGAACGGGGAAGAAGGAATTTTATTTCTTTGTACTTACCACTATCCGATAGTTGGATGGTTTTTGATAACTCCAGTTCATCACCTGTATTTGTAGCGGAACAAATAATAAATCAGCAGCCTATAATTTATGAAGAACATATTTGGGGTCAAATCACAGGAGTATGAAATGACTGAAGAAGAAATGAAGGAAATTCACAAAAAAATTCATTCTGGTGTCAAAACAGCGATTGCTGAAGCTATTGAGAGACATCGTAAGCTTGGTGAATCTATTAGTATTATGCGAGATGGGAAAATTGTTACTTTAACCGCAGAGGAAATTCCTCAGGTTCAAAATCATGAATTATCCACGTAACACCAATAGTTCCTCTGGAGCATCTTGCTCGCTATTGGCCAAAAGTTACTAGGACGCAAGCGCTTCGCTCCACTACGTGTACCTCACTTGAGGTATTTTCGGGTAGACGCTAAAATTAATTAATCTATATATATTGATGGTATTAGGAGATTACGAGTAAATTTGCCATTTTAGTAGGTATTTTATTATGAAAATAAAAGCGGTTATTTGGCAAGAAGATGGAGTATGGTGTGGTTCTGTACCAGCACTACCAGGATGCCACACTTGGGGAGACAGCTATGAACATCTAATGGAAATGTTGCAGGAAGCTGTTCAAGGTTGGTTGGAAGTAGCAAGTGAGCGAGGAGAAATTGAGCCAGAGAAACAGTTAGTCGAACTATCGATATGAAATCTATTTCTGGTAAGGCTTTATGCAAAATATTAGAAAGGAATGGCTGGGAATTAAAGCGAATCACTGGAAGCCATTATATTTATGCAAAGGAAGATATTCCAGCTATCCTTTCTATACCAGTACATGGTAATCGAGATTTGCCAGTAGGAACCTTGAGAAGCATTATGAAAGATGCAGGAATGACTGAAGAAGATTTAGGATAATTTTACAGTAACTCCTATTGCATCGCCTTTACTTACTTTTAAAATAATTCATGGTAAATTTCTTAGGTTTGCACAGAAAAATCTTCGGGGTCTATTCCCCAATTTACCCAGCAAATAGCCTCTCGCGCAGATTTAACATTAGATGGAACGCGCAATACGTGAATAAAGCCTGTGCTTGGGCAAGTCATTTTTAATATGTAAATTGGTTCAACATCTACATCATTCTCAATTTTTAGTAGAGTCTATTCATGCCAAAAATCCAATTCAGTAGCTTCTAACTCTTGGCAAATTTTATTGTAACCCACTCTTTGAATTAAAACTTGACGCAGTTCTGAATTTCGTTCCTCTAAAATCCATTTTGCTTGCCATTGATTTGGGTGTACACTACTATATTTTTCTGGTAAGTGTATACCGTGATAAGCATAGATATTCAACTTTTTATACTCAATTGCTGGCATACCCTCGGCGTGTAATCTGCCTTCATTATCTAAACGAATTATTGAGGGTTTTGGAGTGACTACCGCTAAATCCTCCGTAAAGCCCCACCAGCAACCACAATATTTAGCTGTTTCCCATAAACCTTGGAGCTTAGAGCAGTCTATACCAATTTGATGAAAGCAGTCAAAACAGGCTAGAGAATATAAGTAATATGAATCGTACAAATAATCACGACTAATATATTCTAGATTTAGATTATTTAATACGTTTTTAATAATATCATAAATATTTGATATTTTATCTAGAAAACCAAGTTCCATAGCGCTATAAATTTTATTTTTGATATAAGTATTAACATTATCTTCAATCACATCATAAAGAGGGTGTACGGAATGCGACCACAAGAAGCCATTACTGTGAAAACCTCCACAACCATCCTCATGCATCCAATTTGTAGCTGCCGCAGGATTATCAAACCATAAAATTTTTTGAGGTGTCCTTAAGCCTAGGTATTCATAAGCAAGTTTAATAGATTCCTCAGCTTTTTGCGTATCACAAGGAGAAGTATCTAAAGCAATCTCTATCCACTTATCTTGAATAGTAAGTATTAACGCTTCTTGTTCGGAAGTAAGTTTATCGATTTTGTTCATACTTTACAAATATGTTTAAATTTGAATTTAAATTTTTATTGTTATAAAACTTGTATTTAGTACAATAAATCAAAATAAAAAAATATCAAAATTCAAAATAATCAACCCTTAAAGGGAAAATGTAAATTTGTACACATTTTCAGTAAAATCTACATAAAAATCCAAAAATCGTAGCCCCCTCCCCGTTTACGGGGTAGGGGGTTGGGGGTGGGGTTCTTTAAGCGCTAAAGTACTTAGCTACAGGGTGATAAGCAATAATCGCCGTAGTAGACTGTTCCGGATAAAGTTGCTCACTTTCATCCATAAACATCTTAATCCGCTCAGTCCCCAACAAATCGAGTTGCTTAAACTGGTCTTGAATATTAGGACAAGCCGGGTAGCCGAAACTATACCGAGAGCCTTGATACCTCTGAGCCAAAACATCCCGAACATTATCCGGCTCATATTCCCCAAAGCCCAACTCACGCCTAATACGAGCATGAGTCCACTCAGCCAAAGCCTCCGCCACCTGCACAGCCATACCGTGGAAATACAGATAATCAGTGTATTTATTATCTGCATAAAGCTTCTGAGCAAACTCAGTAGCAACCTCACCCACAGTCACAGCCTGCATCGGGAAAACATCAACAACCCCCGACCCCTTAGGAGCAAAGAAATCAGCAATACACAAACGTCGCAAAGACTTCTGACGAGGAAACTCGAAAGAAGTAACGAGTTTTTGTGTATTTTCAGAGTCATAAATAAACAAAGTATTCCCCTCCGACTGACAAGGAAAATACCCATAAATCACCTGAGGACGCAACAACTTCTCCTCAACAATTCGCAGTTTCCAGCTCTCCAAAATAGGATAAACCTTCTCCTGCAAAAACTCCTGATACTCCTCCTTACTTTGCTCCTTAGGTTTGCGGAACTGCCATTGTCCAGCAATCAAAGCCTGCAAATCCAAATACCAGAAAACCTCCTCCAAAGAAATATCTTCCGGTTGCAACAACTTGCTACCCCAAAAAGGAGGAGTCGGACGCTGTAACTCAATATCCACAGCCTCCGAACGTCGAGTATCAAGCACCAAAGGTTCATCAGCCTTCTTCTTCTTAGCAGCCTTCTCTTCCTCAGACTCTTCATCCAGACCTTTATTTTCCGAAGCAAACTCACCTAAAAACCCGCTAGCATCATTCCACTGATTAGTAGATTTAGCAGGCATTAATTTGTCCATAAAATGCAGGTCAGAAAAAGCATCCTTCCCGTAAATCACTCTACCTTTATAGGCTTTTTGGCAATCCTCATAAACAAACTTAGGAGTTAAAGCCGCACCACCCAATATAACAGGAACAGAAATTCCTTTTTCATTAAAAGCCTGCAAATTCTCCTTCATGAACGCGGTTGATTTTACCAACAAACCGCTCATTGCAATACAATCAGCTTTATGTTGCTCGTAAGCTTGGATAATATTTTCGACCGACTGTTTAATCCCCAGGTTAATCACCCTATAACCATTGTTGGTCAAGATGATATCCACAAGATTTTTACCAATATCGTGAACATCCCCTTTTACAGTAGCGATAATAAAAGTCCCTTTCGCATTATCAGCACCAGACTCTGATTTTTCCATGAACGGCTCCAAATAAGCAACCGCTGCTTTCATGGTTTCTGCTGACTGTAACACAAAAGGCAATTGCATTTGTCCAGAACCGAACAAATCACCAACTACTTTCATCCCATCCAACAAGAAAACATTCACAATATCCAAAGCGGGATGATTTTTTAATGCTTCAGCAAGTGCGTCCTCTAAACCAATACGTTCCCCATCAATAATATGACGTTTCAAACGTTCTTCGATAGGGAGACTAACATCAACACCTTTTTCTTTCTTCGTCGTCACCCCTTCAAACATCGTAGTCAATTCGCCTAAGGGGTCATAGACGCAGACATCTCCTTCAAATTTACGTTGGTCGTAAATTAAGTCACGGCAAATTTCTTGGTGTCTCTCTTCAATTTTTGCGAGCGGTAATATTTTATTTGCGCTCACAATTGCCCCATCCATCCCGACTTGCATTGCTTCATGCAAAAACATCGAGTTGAGAACCATACGCGCTGCCGGGTTTAAACCGAAAGACACGTTGGAAACACCCAACATTATATGACATCCCGGTAAGTCTTGACGAATGCGACGAATGGATTCGATAGTGGCTTTAGCGTTTTCTCGGTCTTCTTCAATCCCAGTAGAAATTGGTAGTGCTAAAGTATCAAAAAATATTTCATGCGCTGGTATGCCAAATTCCACCGCAGCACGATAAGCACGTTGAGCGATTTGGAATTTTTTATCGGCAGTTCGTGCCATTCCCTCCTCGTCGATTGTACCAATTACAACCCCAGCACCATATTTTTTGGCTATTTCCAAAACTTTATAGAAACGTTCTTCCCCATCTTCATAGTTCGTTGAGTTGAGGATACATTTACCACCAGCAACTTTTAAACCCGCTTCCATTTTTTCCCATTCGGTGGAATCGAGCATCAAAGGTAGGGTGACATTATTTACAATCCGCGATACCAATTCGTGCATATCGCGTTCGCCATCGCGTCCCACATAATCAACGTTAATATCTAAAATATGGGCACCTTCTTTGACTTGCGCTCTGGCCATAGAAACCAGTCCATCCCAATCTTCAGCGTTGAGCAGGTCGCGACATTTTTTAGAACCGCTAGCGTTTAATCTCTCACCAACAATTAAGAAGGAATTGTCCTGAGTATAATTTTGTGTGCTGTAAATAGACGCAGCAGCAGGTTCCAGTTGTGGTTCTCTAACTTTAGGTTTAAGTTCCTTAGTAATAGAAGCAAGTTGTTGAATATGTTCCGGACGTGTCCCACAGCAACCCCCAATCACTTGGACACCAAGGTCTTCAACGAAATGCATCAAAGCCATACGTAATTCCATCGGTGTTAAGCGGTAATGTGCTTGACCACCAACGTTTTCAGGTAAACCCGCATTGGGAATACAGGAAACTACAAAAGGTGAATGTTCCGACAGATATTTGATGTGTGGTTTCATCAAATCCGGGCCAGTCGCGCAGTTTAAACCGAGAATATCGATTTTATAAGGTTCCAAAATAGTCACTACGGCATTAATTTCCGTACCGACCAACATTGTCCCCATCGATTCCATCGTAACCGACACCATCAACGGACGACGACTGCCTTTTTTGGCAAAAACTTCTTCGACTGCGTTAAGTGCTGATTTTATTTGCAGCACATCTTGACAAGTTTCAATCAGAAACAAATCAACACCACCATCCCAAAGAGCCTCTACCTGTTCGATATAGGCGTTTTTCATTGTATCAAAGTCAATATGTCCCAGGGTAGGTAATTTAGTCCCAGGACCAATAGAACCAGCAACAAAGCGGGGTTTATCTGGAGTAGAAAATTCCCCAGCCACTTTTTTAGCCAGTTCCGCAGCAGTTTTATTGAGATAATAAGCTTGGTCACCCAGGTCATACTCTGCCAGTACAATTGATGTACCACCAAAAGTATCAGTTTCGATAACATCCGCACCAGCAGCCAAAAAGTCCCGGTGAACCTTAGCTACAGCCTCCGGTTTAGTATGAACCAGATATTCGTTACAACCTTCGTACTCCGGGCCTCCGAAATCCTCAGCAGTTAATTCCTGTACTTGTAAATTAGTACCCATAGCACCGTCAAAAACAATGACGGGACGTTCGGGACTGTGTAATCGCTCCAAAAAGGTATTTGTCATTATTCCTAAAGAAAAATTTTCGGTTAGTCTGGTATTACTCGACCTTATTTAATATTTTCCTCAATTTTTACAATTTGGCTAGTCTTTAAGTAATCTAAGATGTATAAAGATTGTGTAAGTCAAGATGAAGGGTTAATTCGTATAACAGTAGGGGATGTCAGAGCCAACTGTCTCGATATCCTCCGACGAGTGGTGTTTCTCAAGGAACGCTTTATTTTAATGCTAGCAGAACAAGAGGTCGCGGCAATTATACCGATTCGCGAATTCGAGAAGCTGCAATATGTAAAACATCAGCTAGTACCTCGACCACATGACATATACGAAGATGCTTACTACTATGAAGATTGTGCAGACGAGCGAGGAATCCACTGTATAGATTTGGATGAATGGCAAGAAGAGTTTGACGAAGTACTAGCTGAGGTACATGAAAATGATGAACTTTTTGGCTTGCTACCTCCCAAGAGTTTAGCAGGTAAAAAATTTGACGTTTTTATGCCAGTTGTGCTGATGATGAACGTAAGACACTTTTGGATACCCGAATATTTATTTTATGAGAAGGATAGAGTGACGGTTGACGGTTGACGGTTGACTGTTGACTGTTGACGGTTGACAGGAAAATATCACAACAGAAATCATAAGTCACCAGCCACCAGTCACCAGTCACCAGTCACCAGTCAACAGTCAACCATTAACCGGGATAGTCATAATAAATTCGGAGCCTTGTTTTGGTACGGAAGTTACTTCTAAAGTTCCTCTGTGCTTTTCGACTATAACTTGGTGAGCTATGGCTAAACCTAAGCCAGTACCTTGACCAACGGGTTTAGTGGTAAAAAATTGGTCAAAAATGCGTATTTGCACATCTTGAGACATGCCAATACCGTTGTCTGAAATTTTAATTATGGCTGATTTTTGGTTATGAGTTAATGCGGTATAAATTTGAATTGCCCCTTTATTTTCTGTCAAACTATCTTTTTTAGTCATTAATGACTCCTCGATAGCATCAATAGCATTAACCAAAATATTCATAAATACTTGATTAATTTCACCAGCATTGCATTCAACTAAAGGTAGCTGAGTATAATTTTTGATAACTTCAATCTCTGAACGCTCTGATTTAGCTTTAAAACGATTATTCAAAATCATTAAAGTACTGTCAATACCTTCATGTAAATCAACAGATTTAATTTCCGACTCGTCCAATCTTGAAAAAACTCGTAAAGCCTGTACAATTTTTTTAACTCGACTAGTTCCAACTAACATAGAAGCAAAGACTTGTGGTAAATCTTGCTTAATAAAATCTAACTCTATTTCTTGATGTAAATCTTGAATTTCGGGTATAGGGTGAGAAGTATTAATCTCATATAAATTTAGTAATTTGAATAAGTCATCAATGTATCTTTGAGCGTGACTTAAGTTACCGGAAATAAAATTGACTGGATTATTAATTTCATGAGCAATTCCAGCAACCAATACACCCAAAGAAGACATCTTTTCTTTCTGAATTAATTTTAGCTGGGTTTTACGTAATTCTAAATGAACGTTTATTCTCGCTAGTACTTCTTCGTACTCAATAGGTTTAGTAATATAATCTACTGCACCTAACTGTAAACCTTTCACTTTATCCACTGTATCAGCAAGCGCAGTCATAAAAATAACTGGTATATCTTTAGTTTTAGGATTAGCCTTAAGACGACGACAAGTTTCAAAACCATCAATTCCAGGCATCATCACATCTAGTAGAATTAAATTAGGTATAATATCATGGACTTTTTCTAAAGCACTTTCACCATTTTTAGCTATAGAAACTTTAAAGCCAGAGTTATTTAACATCTCAAATAACAATTTAAGATTTGTGGGTGTGTCATCTACTATTAAAATTGCATCTTGTTGCCAATTAAGATTCATATTCAATCATGTTTATTATAAAAGTGATAGCAAAATTATGTTTTATTTAAAAAATTGGGTTTGAGAAATTCAACAATTGCTTCGTCTTCAAATTCAGCCGCTAATTCTAATATTTTTTCTGCGAAAGCAATATATTTGTTATCTAGCTGTTGAATGCGCTTAGCTTCTTCTTGAATATCTAATATATAACCAGACTTAGCGGCTTTATATAAAAATGTTAACTCCTCTAAAGGTGGAAATACAATTTCTTTACTAATACTTGAATTATGTAAATTATTATCTTGATTATGAGAAGTCCAAACTAATTGTAAATAATGTTGTATCTGTTCAAATAATTCTTGTGCTTGTACCGGTTTAGGGAGAAAATCATTGCAACCTGCTTCCCGACTTTGTTGACGATTAAAATTAAATACGCTAGCAGAAGATGCGATAATAATAGTATTACTATACTTTGCCTGAGAACGTAAAATTTTTGTCATTTCTAAACCGTCAATTATAGGCATAGCAATATCAGTGATAATTAAATCTGGTTGACATAACTCAGCCATTCTTAAACCTTCTTTTCCATCATTAGCCTCAAAAATTTTAAATCCAAAAGGTTCAAGTAAATTTATAAGCACAGCACAGTTTTCCCAACGGTCATCTACAATTAAAATACTGCGGGTTTCTCCTTTATACCCGATAACATTTGGATTAAATCCACTAAATTCTGAAGGTATCCAATCGCTAACAACAGGTAAGTTTAAATCAAACCAAAATATACTACCTTGAGTATAAGTACTTTCAACTTGAATTTCACTACCCATCATTTCTACAATTTGACGGCTAATTGTTAATCCTAAACCTGTACCCTCAGCTTTAGTTTTAATATCTCCCACCTGCTCAAAAGGTAAGAATATTTTTTGTAGTTGTTCTGGTGTCATACCCACACCCGAATCTTCAATTTGAAAACGAATTTTGCTTATTTCTTGGTTATTGTCAGTTTGTTGTGTACTTAATAATCCTACTTTAAAATTTACACCTCCTTTGTTTGTAAATTTAATAGCGTTACCTAATAAATTAATTAACACTTGACGCAAGCGTTTATCATCAGTAAAAACCGCAGTTGGTAACTTATTCAATATCTGAAACTTAAAATTTATTTCTTTTTGCTCTGCTTTGATACAACAAATATCCCGCACTCCTAATAAAAACTTTTCTAAATTAAACTCTTTAGGATAAAGTTCTAGCTTTTTAGCTTCAATTTTAGATAAATCTAAAATATCATTAATTAAAGTCAATAAATGAGACCCACATTGGTAAATAATGCTCACTCCATCAAGTTGTTTTGCACTTGCGGTTTTATCGCGTTGGAGAATTTGAGCGTAGCCAAGAATACCATTTAGAGGAGTACGAAGCTCATGACTCATATTAGCTAAAAATTCACTTTTAGCTTGATTCGCAGCATCAGCTCCTTCTTTTGCTAATTGTAATTGTGCAGTACGTTCTTCTACTCGTTTTTCTAACTCTTGATTGCTTTTCTCTAAATTTGTAAAATACTCCCGCAATTGTCCAGCCATTTTATTGAATGATTCAGCAAGAATGTTAATTTCCCTAACATTACTAATAGCTATTTTTTGAGTTAATTTTCCAGAAGCAATATCAACACTTGCATTTGTTAAACTTACGATTGGTTGAATAATCCAATGAGAAGTTAAAATACCAATCAATGCGGCAATTAAAGAAGCTAAAATACATAATAATATAGTGGTGCGGTTATTCTCTTCTATTTCTGCCATGAAATCGGATTCAGGTACGACAATAACCACTAACCAGTCTAAACCGTAATTATCTTTCCAAGGAGCAATATGTAAAAAATGACTTGCTCCTTTAAACTCAAATTTAAAACTTTTATGATTTTGGATATTTTGCCAATTAATAACTTTATTTTGAAAATATTGTGCTGTAGCCTTCACTAAAGGATTTCGACTATTTTTAGCCGCTAGTCTTTGTGTTTGACCATTTACGATAGTATATAATTTTTCTTGTTCCGAATTGGCTATTAATAAGCCATTTCGCTCGATAATAAAAACTTTTCCAGATGAGCTAACTTTTAGCTGTTTAAGAAAATTACTAATACTTGATAATAAAATATCAATTCCTAAAACACCAATAACTTTTTGATTAGCATCTAAAATAGGACGATGTGCAGAAAGAGCTATGTAGCTGGAATCAGCTTCCCAACTATATACAGAACCCCAACTTGGTTTATCTTTTTTGATTGCTTCTTTGTACCAAGGTTCTTCAAGTACATTATAGTTGACAAGCATCAACAAATCTTTGCGATTACCTTGATTATCCGTTCCCCAAACATAACTATAAATCCCTGAACGGTCATTTCGTGGAACTTTAAGACTATTTCGAGACTTGTGTGTACACGGTAGGTTTACGGGGAGGGGGCTACAATTGATAATAAATATTTTCATCAATCAAAAATAGACATTATTTTTATCTATTTTCGTAGCCCCCTTCTCGCTTGCGGTCCGTGGTGTTGGGGGTGAGGTTCTTCTTTATTTTTTGCGCTTCATCTGGAAATATTTTTCAATAACTTCCAAAGTTATCGGTCCAGCCACCTTACCACCACTACCATCGGAATGTTCCGCAAAAGTCACAACTACAATTTCCGGTTTATCAAAGGGTGCATAAGCACCAAACCAGGTGTGATTTTGTTTAACACCATTGGTTAGCCAAGCTTCAGCGGTTCCTGTTTTTCCAGCAATAGGCACTGATGGGGTATTTAATCCTTTACCCGTACCTCTGGTAATAACTTCCCTTAGTCCATCTCGGATAATTTTTAAGGTCACTGGACTCATACCTACTGATTCACGCCAATTTTTTGCTTCCTCATTGTCTTTAAGCAGGTGTGGCTGAACTCGGTAACCCCCATTTGCAGGCACAGCAAACATCATCGCAACTTGCAAAGGTGTAGCTAAAAGCGCTCCTTGACCTATTGACATATTTACCGAATCACCCACTGTCCATTCTCGATTCATAGATACTAACTTGTAACCAGTATCTGGAACTAACCCTTTTGCTTCTTCTGTTGCAAACTCAAAACCACTTTTTTCACCAAAGCCAAATCTGCGAGTCCAATCAATCAAAGCTTCTCCACCTGTTCTGGCTGCAACTTGGTAAAAGAATGTATCACTACTCATTGCCATTGCACCTCTCCATCCCAAAGGACCAAAACCAGCATGGTTCCATTCACCAAAGCGAGTACCACCAAATTTTAAAGAACCATATGTTGGTAGCACAGTTGTGGGAGAGAATTTTCCTGATTCCAGACCTGCTGCGGTGGTGACAATTTTAAAAGTACTTGCAGGGGGAAAAGCACTAAGAGCGCGATTAACCAAAGGGTTTTGTTTTTGCTGTAAACTTTCCCATTCTTTTTTGGAGAGTTTTTCTTTGGAGAAAATATTGGGGTCAAAGGTGGGATAAGAAGCCATCGCTAAAATCGCACCATTGTTGGGATTCATCGCGACAATCGCACCTCTTCTTCCTTCCAAGGCTTTTTGTGCCGCTTTTTGCAGTTCTACATCCAGTGTCAAATTAATATCATCACCCGATTCAGCCTCTATCTCTCCCAATGGCTGTACCATGCGACCTCTAGCATCTACTTCTATCCTCTTTCCACCCCATTTACCTCGCAGAGTTCTTTCAAATGCTTTCTCCGCACCCATCTGACCAATTACATCTCCCAGACGGTAACCCTCTCTCCGCTTTTCTCTTAGCTGGTAACCATTCAATTGCCGTGTATATCCCATTAAGTGAGCATATTTCTCTCCAAAGGGGTATGTACGAACGCCTTCATTGTGTATCTCTACTTTCGGAAGCTCATCTTCATATTCTTTTATTGCTGTAACCTGAGCCATGTTGATATCACTCGCAATCCGCACTAGAGAACCAGAATTAGAACCTGCTTCATCTAGTTTTTCTTCGATTTCTGCTTTTGAAATACCAAGAATTTTTTCTAAACGGGGTACAACAGCTTCCCAAGATGGCTTTTTGTGGGACATTGGCCATAAATAAACAGAACGAGCTGCGCTTGTCGTAGCCAAAATTTTGCCGTTGCGGTCAAAAATATTTCCTCTTTCTGGAGGCGTGGGAATTACTCTAACACGGTTAGATTGTGCTATTTTCTCAAAACGTTCACCTTCAGAAAGTTGTAAGTATGCTAAGCGGCTAACAACTCCCCCTAATACTAAGAGACTAAGAACGATACAATGTATACCCCGGAAATTCTGCCCAACGGTAAGAGTACTCTTGTTAGAATCAATAGTAGATTTATCCCGTAATATCATAAGAGGTGCTTTTAAACGTCCAAGCATTTATTTTTTTCCAGAGTCTATTTTTACTCTGAGTACAAGCAATCCAGAAATACTTTTACACATGGCAATTCTTCATCACCATGCTGATAGTATGGCAATCAATTCTTTGTGTCCACGTTAAACATATTACTACTCTTCATAATAATTTAATGTGGAGAAATATTGCATCTCATATTAGTTTTACAAATGTATAAGTATTTGTACTAAAAAGCGCCAAATGGCTATTCAGCAAATGCTTAGTCATATTATCTTCAAGACATTCTTAATAATTAATACCTATGCTTTGAGTATTTTTTTGAACAAATAATTTAATTAAAATACTTATATCTTGCCGATGTCAAAGTTTCTATGTTATTTTATTGGCTGAGTTTTTTGCATAAATAAGTTTCTCGCAAATATGTGTATTATTTATTATTTGCAAGAAATATAATCAGTACAATTTTAGTCTCTATAACGAACCGCCAAGTAGCCAAGAACGCCAAGAAGAGAAAGGCTACAAAGTTTTACTTCTCTTGGCTCACTTGGTGTTCTTGGCGGTTAGTTACTTTCCAAAACTATAAATCTTCTGAGTTCCCAAATCATCACAACAAACAGACGAAGGCATTATTCCATTGGGAAAAGTTTGCCTATCCAGCTGCACCTGCAAATTACTCAACGGGTCTACCCCAGGAGAAATCAAAAATTCTAACTTTTGAACATAAGGCAACTTAACTAAATAGTCTAAAACTTCCCCTATCGCTTGTACATAAGGATGTTCTTTGTCCTTATACCAATCATGCGCTGCTAATCGTGGTTGGTCAAACCCAAAATGTACTGCCAAGGATGGTTTATCAAACAAGGCTATTGCCAAAGGACGCACTTCTTCTTGTAATAATAGATGGTGTTCTTTTGCTAAGTGTCGTAGTTTTTCTAAACGTTCGTATCGTTCCGTTACTGAATCAGGGGTATCTTGCCAATGTACTGCGACTGTGACCAAAAAAGTTTGTAACAACATGTGACCCAGCTTTTTAGCCTTGGTCGCTAAGTAATAAGAATTGTAGTCATTCCGTTCAATCAGCAAAGGTACTCGGTCTACTACTTCCAGGCTATATCCCTTTAATCCAGCAATTTTACGGGGATTATTAGTGATTAATCTTATCTTGTGTACCCCTAAGTCCATCAGCATTTGTGCCCCCATTCCATAATCACGTAGGTCTGCAGGGAATCCTAAACGCTCATTTGCTTCTACGGTATCCAAGCCCATATCTTGCAGAGAATAGGCTTTTAGCTTATTAATTAACCCAATACCCCGTCCTTCTTGCCTTAGGTATACAACGACCCCTTTATCAACTTCTTCAATCATTTTCAGTGCTGCTTGCAACTGCATCCGACAATCGCAACGTAGTGAACCTAAGGCATCACCAGTAAGACATTCAGAATGCATCCGCACCATCACAGGTTCCGAAGCAAAAGTAGCAGGGTCACCTTTAACAATAGCTACATGTTCTGTATTATCTAGGGTGTGACGATAAGCATAAATTTGGAAGTGTCCGAACTGAGTCGGTAAATCAGCAATCGCTTCCCGAATAATTAAACGGTCGTGTTTGAGACGATAACTAATTAAATCAGCAATACTAATAATTTTTAGTTTATGATGCTTGGCGTATTCTACCAGCTGTGGTAACCGCGCCATCGAACCATCGGAGTTTTGAATTTCGCAAATCACCCCCGCTGGATATAAGCCAGCCAGTCGGGATAAATCAACAGAAGCTTCAGTATGTCCCGCCCTTTTTAATACACCACCTTCCCGCGCTCTTAAAGGGAAAATATGGCCAGGACGGCGTAAATCAATTGGTCTTGTTGCAGGATTTAGGGTTACTTGAATAGTTTTAGCGCGGTCATCAGCAGAAATTCCGGTAGATACTCCTAAGTGAGGACCAGCATCAATACTAACAGTAAATGCTGTTTGGTTAGTATCAGTAATATTGGTTACCATTAAAGGCAAATCCAATTCATCCAAACGCTGTCCCGTCATCGCTAAACAAATTAGACCGCGTGCTTCAACAGCCATAAAATTAATAATGTCTGGCGTTGCAAACTGGGCAGCACAAATTAAGTCCCCTTCATTTTCGCGATTTTCATCATCAACCACAACAATAACGCGACCCGCTTTCAGGTCTGCCAAAGCGGAATCAATAGAATCAAATTCAAAGGTTAGGTTTGAAGCGGTGTTAAGCTGCGACACAGACAATTTTTGCTACCACTCGTAAATTTTTTTTAACAATCCCTTATTTCAGATTGTAACTCAAAACGAAAAATTCAAAACTCAAAACTCTCCTTCCCCTACTGCCCACAAATGATAGTGTTAATTCGAGATTAAAATAAAAACAGATAAGGATTTAATAATTATGGGTAATTTTAGGCGCGTACCAGCGGGAATAATAGGCGCGTCGGGTTATGGTGGAGTGCAGCTAGTACGTCTATTGCTAGACCATCCGGAGGTTGAGCTTGTTTATTTAGGTGGTGAAAGCAATGCTGGTAAGTCTTTTACTGATGTAACCCTCTACCCACATTTCACGGGGAAAGTCAACCTGCAAATTGAAGCTGTAGATATCGAAGCCGTAGCTCATCGCTGTGAAGTTGTATTTCTTTCTGTACCTAATGGATTGGCTTGCCAAATGGCGCCAAAATTATTAGAAAAAGGTTGTAAAGTTCTCGACTTAAGCGCTGATTACCGATTTAGCGACCTCTCAACCTATACTGCTTGGTACAACAAAGAAAGAAACGATAGTTCCACCGCTGCAACTGCCATTTATGGCTTACCCGAACTTTATCGTGATCGCATTGCCGAAGCTCAGTTAATTGGTTGTCCTGGCTGTTACCCAACCGCTAGTTTGCTAGCACTTTCACCGCTACTCAAACAAGGCTTAATAATACCCGAAACGGCCATCATCGACGCGAAATCAGGCACATCCGGAGGTGGAAGGGAAGCCAAAATCAATATGCTACTCGCAGAAGCGGATAATTCCTTAGGCGCTTATGGTGTTGCACGACACCGTCATACACCCGAAATCGAACAAATTTGTAGTGACCTAGCAGGACACGAAGTGATGATACAATTCACTCCCCACCTGATACCGATGGTGCGGGGTATCTTATCAACAGTGTACGCAAAACTCCGTGACCCCGGTTTAGTGAGAGATGATTTAATTACCATTTTTAAAGCTTTTTACCGTAATTCCTCCTGGGTAACAATTTGCGAAGGTGGGGTATATCCTCAAACAAAATGGGCATGTGGCAGCAACAACTGTTACATAGGAATAGAAGTAGACCGTCGTACAGGTCGGGTAATAGTTATGTCAGCAATTGACAACTTAATCAAAGGACAAGCAGGACAAGCAATTCAATGCATGAACATAATGATGGGTTGGGATGAGAGTTTAGGATTGCCCAAAGTAGGATTTTATCCGTAGGTTGGGTTGAGGAACGAAACCCAACATATCAGCAGATAGTTGGGTTGCAAATAGTTGGGCCGCAAATATTTGGGCTGCAAATACTTAGGTCATAAAAAGTTGGGTCTCGTTCCTCGACACCAACCTACTTATTTCCGTAAATAGCGCGGTCACCTAGCTCATCTTCAATACGTAACAATCGGTTGTATTTTGCAACTCGTTCGCTACGACATAAAGAGCCAGTTTTGATTTGGCCAGCGCGAGTAGCCACAGCTAAATCGGCAATTGTGGTATCCTCAGTTTCACCAGAACGGTGACTAATAACAGAGCGAATACTGTTACGAGTTGCTAAATCAATAGTTTCCAGAGTTTCCGTCAAAGAGCCAATTTGGTTGAGTTTAATCAAAATGGCATTAGCAGCTTTTTGCTCAATACCTTTTTGTAAGCGAATAGCATTAGTAACAAACAAATCATCCCCAACTAATTGCACTTTAGAACCAATTTTTTGGGTTAAAGCTTGCCAATTTTGCCAATCTTCCTCGTGTAAACCATCTTCAATCGAAACAATAGGATATTCATTGACTAACTGAGCCATATAATCAATAAACTCACTAGGGGAGTGGGGTTTACCATCGTAAACATACTGTCCGTCTTTATAAAACTCACTCGCAGCCACATCCAAAGCCAAAGCAACTTGTTCCCCTGGCTTATACCCAGCTTTTTTAATTGCAGCGACCAGTAATTCCAACGCTACCTGATTTGATTCTAAATTAGGAGCAAAACCACCTTCGTCCCCGACACCAGTCAGCAAGCCTTTTTCATCCAAAACACTTGCGAGGGTGGAAAAAACTTCCGCACCCCAACGTAGTGCTTCCCGGAATGAAGATGCTCCAACGGGTACTATCATAAATTCTTGAAAGTCTATGTTATTTGCTGCATGAGCACCACCATTAATTACATTCATCAACGGCACAGGCAACAAATTAGCTAAAGGGCCACCCAAATAGCGATACAAGGAAATTCCCAACGAATCAGCACCAGCTTTAGCAGCAGCGAGTGAAACTGCTAAAATAGCGTTCGCTCCTAAATTAGACTTATTTGGGGAACCATCAACAGAAATCATTGTTCGGTCGAGGAGTTCCTGATTAAGGACATCTATCCCCAATAATTTGGGTGCGAGTGCGTCTTTGATATTTTGTACTGCTTTGAGAACGCCTTTTCCACCATAACGGCTTTTGTCTCCATCCCGTAGTTCGTGGGCTTCAAAAGTACCAGTAGAAGCACCACTAGGAACTTGGGCTAGACCGACCACCCCGTTGGCTAAATGTACTTCAGCTTCTACAGTTGGTTTTCCTCGCGAGTCTAGTATTTCGCGAGCAACAATGGCTTCAATTGCGGTATCGAGGTGCATCATTCTGTTTTTCTTCCTTTGTCATTGGCTGTTGGTCGTATTTTTCGGAGCAAAAATTCAGAGCAAGAATTTTTACTCATGACCTATGACCTTGTTAAAGTTCAACCCGACAATTAGGATAAAGGTTTCTGAGACTTTGTTAAGTTACATTGAGTGAAGATTTCCCATATCTCGGTCAAGGGCTGTGAATTTTTTCCGCGATATGCCCGTTTGTTGTATGTCGATTTGATTCTTTATGCTTGGGGTTGGTGGGGTTTTTGAAGGCTGGAGATATTAAGTTTATGTTTGATTAAATACTTTTTAATATAGTTATAAATCTCGTAAATCAAGTAATTATAGGCTTTTCAGCAGAAAGTTAAAAGTACAAAGTATTATAATTAACATTTCTATTTACGTGGTAATCAAGATAAAGGAAAACCACATTTCAATTTTTAACGTTCAAATTTTAGATATCAGCCAAATTTAATATTAAAGAGCTTGTCACCACCCACAACAGAAGCACCAACATATTTCTCGTCCCAACCAGATGAACCCCACCCCCAACCCCCTCCCCCCTAGGGGGGAGGGGGCTACGAAAAATAGAGGATTAGTATTTGATATTTTGATTCTATTTTTATATTTTCGAGAATATTTACCGTCAATCGTAGCCCCCTCCACGAAGAGCGGGGAGGGGGTTGGGGGTGGGGTTCTTTGGGGTTGGGGTTTTTGTGGCTAGGTCTGTGTCCTTTACAATCAAGAAGAAGCTATCAGGAGAGACTAATATGCGCTTACTACACACAATGCTGCGGGTTGGCAACCTGGACGAGTCCCTGAAATTTTACTGTGAAATCTTAGGGATGAAATTACTCCGCAAAAAAGATTACCCAGGTGGCAAATTTACTCTCGCATTTGTCGGTTATGGTGAAGAGTCTGATAACACTGTATTAGAACTTACTTACAACTGGGGTGTAGAAAAATATAATTTGGGCGATGCTTACGGTCACATAGCCCTTGGTGTTGATGACATTTATGCTACCTGCGAAGAAATTAAAAAGCAAGGTGGTAAGGTAACACGGGAACCTGGCCCTATGAAACATGGTTCTACTGTCATAGCATTTGTTGATGACCCAGATGGGTATAAGGTAGAACTGATTCAATTAAGTACACAAGGTTCCGTTGAAAATAAAGCTACCAATCAACAACTTGTGAGTCAGTAATATCCACATAGGGGCTGTAGGTGATGAAATTGAGGTTGGAAATATATTTGAAGCAGATAATTTTTACCTTCAAATTTTTGGCTAGAACTTTGCTTGGTAGCGGCATTGTTACCCAGATATTAACCCAGACATGCCTGCCATCCCAGGCCACCTCATTACCTGTAGAGACGCGATATATCGAGGAGACGCGATTAATCGCGTCTCTACAAACGTCAGACCCATCATTAGACAGCCCTCAATACCTAGATACCACCACAGAAACATCACAACTACCAGCGTCGGAACTCCCCACTCCCAACTCCCAGTTCTCCATTCCCTCAGTTGCTGATTTGTCTGATGTAAAACCCACAGATTGGGCTTATCAGGCTTTAAAAACGTTGATGGAACGTTATGGAATTCTCGCTGGTTACCCTAATCGTCGGTTTCGTGGGAATCGTCCGGTTAATCGGTATGAGTATGCTGCAGCTTTAGCGGCAACTTTAGATAAAGTAGAAAATTTAATTGCCGATGCGATTGGAGATGAGTTTATCCAACGAGATATGATTGTACTACGACGCTTACAAAAGGATTATCGTGTTGCGTTAGACGAGTTAAAAAATCGTATTCATATTTCTGAAAATCGTATTCAGGAAATGGAGTCGAATGTATTTTCTACTACCACAAAGTTGCAAGCACAGGGAGTTTATGCCCTGACTGATGGTAGTGATGCCAAGATGACTGTAGTTAATCGCACTAGGCTCAATTTTTTAACCAGTTTTAATAGAAAAGATTTATTGCTTCTACAGTTAGAAGCGGGTAATAATGGGGGTGATGCAGTTTCTAATGCTAACAGTAAAAACCCGAATTCCCTGAGTAATAGTGGTTTTATTAATAACGCAGGTGGGCTTGATTATACGGGAGTAGAGGAGAATTTAAAGCTACGACGGTTATATTACACTTTTAACCCCACATCTGATTTAGCGGTTACGGTAGGAACAAAAATGTCTCCTCGCGATTTTATAGACCGCAACAGATATGCAAATAATGAAGCCTTAGATTTTAGCTCTACTGTTTTTCTGAACAATCCCCTAATTGTCCAAAACCAAGTAGACAGACAAGGTGGTGCTGGTGCTGCAATAGCTTGGAGTCCTCAAGGTAGTAAATTCAGCGTACGAACTCTTTATATTGCTGCAAATGCGAACCAAACTTCTAACCAAATAACCAACCAAACAAACAACCAAGAAAATACTAATAGTAACGGTGGCTTATTTGGTCAACCACGTCAAGGAAGTTTAGAAGTAGAATTTGTACCCACAGACAAGCTAAAATTAAAATTACAATACACAAATGCCGTCGCCAATAACACCAATATTAATGCTTTTGGGGTTAACGCCGAATATGCTCTGAATAGGAGTATGGGGATTTTTGGACGCTTAGGGATTGGAAACTACCAAGGATTTAACACAGCTATAAACCGCAATATAGATACAAAACCCCTTACATGGTCTCTGGGTGTAGGTTGGAGAGACATAGTGATTCCCGGAACTCTTGCGGGTGTGGCTATTGGCCAGCCTTTTATTAGTAAGGATTTCGGCAACGCGACCCAAACTAACCTAGAAGCTTTTTACAATTTACAGCTAAACGAAAATTTATCGTTGACGCCCACATTATCATTAATAGTGAATCCCAATAACAATAGTGCTAGTGGCACAGTCTGGCAAAGCACTCTGAGAAGTGTGTTTTCGTTTTAAGTGGGGAGTGGGGAGTAGGGAGTGGGGAGTAGGGAGTGGGGTAAGAGTAAAAAATAGCTTTATAGATGCTACAAAACAATTACCAATTCCCAATTCCCAATTCCCCACTCCCCACTCCCCACTCCCCACTCCCCACTCCCCACTCCCCACTCCCCACTCCCCAGGTATAGTTTAAAATTTTAATCCGAAATCTAAAATCGTACAGATGCAACCTACAGACCCAAATAAATTTACTGATAAGGCTTGGGAGGCTATTTCCCAATCACAAAATGTAGTACGTGCTTATCAACAACAGCAGTTAGATGTTGAGCATCTAATTTTAGCTCTTATTGAAGACCCCACTAGTTTAGCTTTACGTATTCTCGCTCGTGCGGAAGTTGACCCAATACGTTTACAGGAACAGCTGGAAGGTTTTACTCAACGTCAGCCGAAAGTGAGTAAAAATGACCAACTTTATCTCGGTCCAAGTTTGGATAAAATGCTCGACCGTGCTGAAGATGCAAGGTTGAGAATGAAGGATGCTTACATTTCGGTGGAGCATATGCTTTTGGGTTTTGCTGAGGATGAGCGTGTTGGTCGTCGTATTCTCAAGGGTTTTAATGCTGATACTGCTAAACTGGAAGCGGCTATAAAAATGGTTCGTGGTAGTCAAAAAGTAACTGACCAAAATCCTGAGTCTCGCTATGAAGCTCTGCAAAAATTTGGTCGAGACTTGACTGAATGGGCAAAGGCTGGTAAGCTCGACCCCGTTATTGGTCGAGATGATGAAATTCGTCGGGTAATACAAATATTATCTCGTCGTAGTAAAAATAATCCGGTGCTGATTGGTGAACCTGGGGTTGGTAAGACGGCTATTGCTGAAGGTTTAGCACAGCGTATTGTGAATGGTGATGTTCCGGAGTCTTTGAAAAATCGTCAGCTGTTTTCTCTAGATATTGGTAGTTTAATTGCCGGAGCAAAATATCGTGGGGAATTTGAAGACCGTTTAAAAGCGGTGTTGAAAGAGGTTATTGATTCCAACGGTCAAATAGTCCTGTTTATTGACGAATTACATACCGTCGTTGGTGCTGGTTCTACCCAACAAGGGGGTATGGACGCGGGTAATTTACTTAAACCAATGTTAGCGCGTGGAGAATTGCGTTGTATTGGTGCGAGTACTTTGGATGAATATCGTAAATATATTGAAAAAGATGCAGCTTTAGAAAGACGTTTTCAACAAATTTATGTTGACCAACCAACTATAGAAGACACTATTTCTATCCTTAGAGGTTTAAAAGAACGCTATGAAGTGCATCATAATGTAAAAATTTCTGATTCGGCTTTGGTTGCTGCTGCTACGCTATCGTCTAGATATATTTCTGACCGCTTTTTACCGGATAAAGCGATTGATTTGGTAGATGAAGCTGCTGCACAATTAAAGATGGAAATTACTTCTAAACCTGCTGAGTTGGAAGCTATTGACCGTCGGATGATGCAACTGGAGATGGAAAAGTTGTCTTTGGGTGGGGAAGATAAACTCAATGAAGCGACTTTGTTGCGGTTGGATAAAATTAAGGAAGAAATCGGTAAGCTGACGGAAAAGCAGCAGGTATTTAATTCCCGATGGCTGAGCGAGAAAAATCTTCTGGATGAAATAAGTGCTTTAAAGAAAGAAGAAGAAGTTTTACGAGTTCAAATAGAACAAGCTGAGCGAAATTATGATTTAAATAAAGCTGCTCAGTTAAAGTTTGGTAAATTGGAAGCTTTGCTGCACGACAGGGAAGCGAAAGAGACGGAACTTTTGGAAATACAAAATAAGGGTTCCAATTTGTTGCGAGAACAAGTTACCGAGTCGGATATAGCGGAAATAGTTGCTAAATGGACGGGAATTCCCTTAAATAGGCTGTTGGAGTCGGAACGACAAAAGTTATTGCAGCTGGAAAGCCATTTACACGAAAAAGTTGTGGGTCAGGAAGAAGCTGTAAAAGCGGTTTCTGCTGCTATTCGTCTTGCTCGTGCTGGGATGAAAGACCCTAACCGTCCAATTGGTTCGTTTTTGTTTATGGGCCCAACGGGTGTGGGTAAGACCGAACTTGCTCGTGCTTTGGCTCAGTTTCTGTTTGATTCCGATGATGCTTTAGTGCGCTTGGATATGTCGGAGTATATGGAGAAACACTCGGTTTCTCGGTTAGTTGGTGCGCCTCCTGGTTATGTTGGCTACGAAGAGGGTGGACAACTTTCGGAAGCTATTCGCCGTCGTCCTTATTCTGTAGTGCTTTTGGATGAGGTGGAGAAGGCGCATCCAGATGTGTTTAATATTCTTTTACAGGTTTTGGATGACGGTAGAATTACTGATTCGCAGGGGAGAGCGGTTGATTTCCGTAATACTGTGATTGTGATGACCAGTAATATTGGTAGCGAACACATTTTAGATGTGTCGGGTGATGATAGCCAATACGAAAAAATGCAGAACCGGGTGTTGGATGCTTTGCGAGGCCATTTTCGTCCGGAGTTTCTTAACCGTGTCGATGATTTGATTATTTTCCATGCTCTCAGTCGTCGGGAAATGGGACAAATTATCCGTATCCAACTCAAACGAGTGGAGTTTTTACTGTCGGAGCAGAAAATTTCTCTGGAAATTACACCAGATGCTTGTGAGCATTTGGTTGAGGTGGGATATGACCCTGTTTATGGTGCTCGTCCTATTAAACGCGCTATTCGACGGGAGGTGGAAAGTGTTGTTGCTACGAAGATTCTGGAAAATACCTTTATGTCGGGTGACACAATTGTGATTGATAAGGGGGAAAATGGTTTGATGTTTAAGAAAAAACCTGTTGTGAAGATGACGGTTATTCCTGCTGCGGTTAATGTAGTGGAGTCTTAACTCTTGTGGGGTGGCACGTCCTGTGCCGCCCGATTGCACTTTTCTCACTTGAAAATAGCGTGCCATAAGCCAGGGAATAAGCCAGGGAATAAGCCAGGGAATAAGCCAGGGAATAAGCCAGGGAATAAGCCAGGGAATAAGCCAGGGAATAAGCCAGGGAATAAGCCAGGGAATAAGCCAGGGAATAAATTCCCTGTCTAAAAGCTAAAGTCCTCTAAAAGAGGACTAATAATAAAATTTTTGGGCTTGATTATGATTTTATAACGGTAGTCGTAAAAGTCGGAACGATATCCCCACGAAGGTAATTAACCCTGGAACAGCGTTAATAATGCTTTAACCCTGGAATGATAGGATGAGCTTGGTGTAAAAAGATACCTAGCTAGAATGGCAAAAACTGAAAGCAACAATGAGCCGAAAAACCCACGAAAGAACTCGTGGAAGCTGAATCCTCTAACGTTACAAATTCTGATTGCTTTTTTTCTAGCTTTGATTGTGGGATATGTACTGCATCAAGGGAAGTCCAACGCGGTTAATATTGAAATTATTCGATACTTGGAAATTCCCAAGATTTTGGTAATTAATGCTCTGAAAGTTCTTGCTTTTCCCTTGGTTTTTGTGATACTAGTTCGCACTTTTGTCAATGATGATACAGCGAATAGTATTGGCTCAAATCTACGTCGTCTGGCTATATTACTGTTAACTAATAGCATAGTCGCAGCGATTATAGGGTTTTTAGTCGTCTATTTTTTGCCTTTTGTTAAGCCAGAAGGTATCCCAGTTGGTAAGAAACAAGACATCCCTGATTTTAATATCTTACCACAAAGTATTTTAGAGCCATTTCTTACAAGTAATGTTATTCAAATAATTATTCTTGCTATCTGCTTAGGCATTATTGCTCGACGGATTAAAGGGGAACAAATTCGTAAAAATAGGAAAGATTATTTACCATTTTTACAGATAATCGAGGCATTTTATAAAGCATTTATTCTTATTGTTAAATGGGTAATAACTCTGCTGCCACTAGCTGTATTTGCAATTGTGAGTACAACTGTTGCGGATAAAGGCTTGGCTACATTTCAATCTCTGTCAGGAATTATTTTTGCGATATTGGCAGGCTTTTTTTTACAAGGTTGCTACTACCTCATCAGGTTACAATTTAGTTCCAAAATAAAACCGACAGACTTTTTGATAAAAGCTAAAGATGCATTTTTAACTGCATTTGGCACTTCTTCCGGAATTGTAACAAGTCCGACCACAAAGAAAGTTTTGGGGGACATGGGTATAAGGGAAGCTTTTACTCAACTAGGAGCGTACATCATTGTAAATTTTAACAAGGATGCTACAGCTATGAGTTTAGTAATGTCAGCCTTGTATATTTCCAAAATTACTCAACATGAATTAGACCCAAGAAAATATTTGATTCTCATTAGTCTATCGGTTGTACTCTCCATGATTACATTAAGCGTTCCTAATGGTGGAATGGCTGGGGTAATACTACTTTTTCAGGCTGTTGGTTTAGACCCAACTGACTTTTTTACTTATGTCCTTCCTGTGGAATGGTTTCTTGATATGTTCCGCACTGTGATTAATGTCATGGGTAATATGACTACCGTGGCATTACTTGAAGGTAAAACGCTGGGTTCTATGACCGATGAACCTAATTAAGCTTTGGTCTGATGTCTAGAAGTGATATGTAAGTTCTTAATATTTTTAACTAATTATCCCGTAATGAATAATCAAAATCGTCCTTGGTGGCAGCGTATTGGTTTGACTTTGCAAATACTGATTGCTCTCGTGCTTGCGGTAATTGTAGGGAGCTTATTAAAAGGTAGTTCAGAAGACTTTATTGATAAGTTAGTACTTCCCAGTACATTAGTTTTTCAAGCTATGCAAGCTCTTGCTATTCCTCTGGTATTTGTAGTTTCTGTCAGTAATTTATTTACTGGTAAAGTTTTTAGAAGAGGGAATCTTCATTTGCTACCATCGTTATTCATTAATACTACGATTGCAGCTGTTATTGGTCTTTTAATTACTCAGTTGACTCATCCCGGTATTGTAGAACAATTACCTGGGGCAGTAAAAGAATCATATAGTAAATGTGTCAATATCAATGGTTGGTTGGATATAATCAAAAATCTAGTTCCTGAAACATCTCTTCTCCAGTCTTTTGCGGAAAATAATGTTATCCAAATTATGGTTATTTCCCTATGTTTGGGTATTGCATTCCAAACTATTAGAGAAGAAGAAATCAAAAAAATTACCGAGCAGGAACTCGAAAAAGAAGATTCAACTTTTCTGGCTCTAGATAGAGTATTAAAATTTTCTAAAGAAGTTGCTGTTCGCATCCTTGGATGGGTGATTGCTCTGTTGCCCTTGGCTGTGTTTGGATTTGTGACGCAAATGATTGCCAGAAATGAGTTTGCGAAGTTTCAATCTTTAGTTTTTTATGTTTTGGCTGTGTTGTTCGCTTTGTTGTTACAGATTTGTTACTACCTTATCAGATTGAAAATCAGTTCTAGGGTAGGTGTAAAAACCTTTTTGATGAAAGGTAAAGATACTTTTCTTACTGCTTTTGGAACAGCTTCTAGTAATGTGACAGCGAACCGTGCTAATGAAGTGCTGCAAAGTATGGGATTACGGAAGTCTTCTGCTGTGTTGGGAGGGTTTGTAGTCCAACGCATTAATAAGGATGGAACTGCTCTACATCTGGTAATGACTGCATTGTATGTTTCTCAGTTGCAAGGGCTGGACTTGAATATTCCGCAATTGTTTCTTGTTGTTGTCACTTCAATTTTTGTTTCTACGAGTACTGCGGGTATTCCTAGTGCTGGATTGGTGACTATGACACTGGTTTTTTCTTCGGTTTGTTTGAACAGTGATTATATTGCTTTGATATCTACTGTCTATTGGGCGCTTGATAGTTCCTGTACTGTGGTTAACGTTATGGGTAATATGACTTTTGCTGCTTTGGTTGATGCTAAGCAGAAAGTTTCTCATAGTTAGGTTGTGAATTCAGGGGGAGTGGTGAGCTAACTCCCCTATTTCACCTAATTTTTCAAGGACTGGAAACTCTATGCGCCACTTTTTTCTAAAACAAAAAAGTAGTGATATGGGTGAGTAGGGTCAAGAAATTCTTGCTTGACTTTTAAGCCTGCTTGGGAGATAGAATTTAATATCCGTTTCTTGGGATATCCTTTCATACCCATTTCCCAATAGTGTTGGTCACAAATAGGTGTTGTTTCCCAAAATTTTGGTAATCCCATGAAAAAATATCGCGACCTATGTTTGTAGGAAAATCTTAATTGCATTCCCAAAAACTGAGTGTTATATGGAATAGAAATAACAATAAATTTATTTGTTGCTTCTGCTAGTTTTTTTAAAGCTTTTTCTGATTGCTCGTAAGGTAAATGTTCTAATACTTGGAAAAGTACTATTACGTCGAATTCATCTTGAGGTAGTGAAAAATCTGATGCTAAATCTAATAAAATATCTGCTTGCAAATTGGGGTCTACGTCAGCAGTAGTTACTTTATATTTACTCATTCTGAGAATATCAGTAAACATGGAATTAAATATTCCAATTTCCAAGATACTCTTAACTTGACTTCCTAAGGAGAATATTAAGCGCATCTGATGATGGAAACTAACAAATCTATCTTTAGATAAATATTCTGTTTTTTTTATGTCCAATGAAGAAATTAATTCCATAATACCTAGTTGCTAATCTATGTGAACGTTACGTGTATTTTGGGGTGACATTAAATGAATTGCCATAAAGGTGGTAGATAATGTTTTTGCTCAAACAAATATGGAGTAATTTCTATGTATGTTGTTTGGCTATGTATATACTTCCCAAAAAATAAGTTATTTGTTGGTTTTTCAGCTGAATTTATTATAATTTTATAAATACTGTATATTTACGGATATAAAGGTTTGTGGAGAATTCGTCGCTTAATATAACTATGTCTAACTTTGCGGCTAAGGTAGCGAGAAAGCCTCAGGCTCATCTGTGAGGCTCGTATCATAAATATTAAACCCAGTTCTATAAAGAAATGGTGTATGAATTTGTGTCGGAATACCCAACTATATAAGGAAATGGTGTATGAATTTGTGTCGGAGGCAGGGCGGGCAAGGATGCCCACCCCACAAGAGTTAGATGGAGTTTTAGTGCTTATTACGAACTTATGTGTACGGAAATCCGAATCCTTCCTTGGGGGAAAACAACGCCGTTAGAAGATGCGAGAGCTTTAGGTTAGGGATTAAAATTCAGTATTGATAATACTTGATTTTGGTTATCCTTGCTCACTGCTGAGTTTACGGTAGTTCTGGATTGTTTGTGAGAAACTAGAACTGGGTTTCTAAGTGTTCCAGACTTTTAGCGTTCCGGACTTCTGGGGTCATTTCATCTCACAACAAACTGGCTGACAAAATACAGTAGTGTGCGTGATGGTACTTACTTGAGTCATCATTAACTATATATTTTCGCATCGCACATCAAAAAATAATTATGCGCGAACAAGGTACGATTACAATCCATACAGAGAATATTTTCCCGATAATCAAAAAATCTCTGTACTCTGACCATCAAATATTTTTGCGGGAACTGGTATCCAACGCTGTGGATGCTATCGAGAAGCTAAAAATGGTTTCCCGTGCTGGGGAGTATTCCGGGGAAATTGGTGAACCGGAAATCCAGCTTACCATCGATAAGGAAAACAAGACCCTCTCTATCTCCGATAATGGTATCGGTATGACCCTGAATGAGGTCAGAAAATATATCAACCAGGTTGCTTTCTCCAGCGCTGAGGAATTTATCAGCAAGTACCAAGGGAAGTCAGACCAACCTATAATTGGTCACTTTGGCTTAGGTTTCTACTCTTCGTTTATGGTGGCGTCGAAAGTAGAAATTGATACCCTTTCCTACCAAGAGGGAGCGGAGGCGGTTCATTGGAGTTGTGATGGTTCTCCTGAGTTTACTTTGGAGGATTCGTCGCGTACTACTCGCGGTACTACAATTACTCTCCATTTGATGGAAGATGAGTTGGAGTATTTAGAAGATTCACGGGTAAAAAATCTTGTAAAAACTTACTGTGACTTTATTCCCGTACCAATTAAGTTGGGTGATGAAGTTTTAAACAGGCAAAAGGCTCCTTGGCGTGATTCTCCTAGTAGTTTAAGTAAAGAAGATTACCTGGAATTTTATCGCTATTTGTATCCGTTCCAGGAAGAACCTTTGTTATGGGTACATTTGAATACTGATTATCCGTTTATTATTAACGGTATTTTGTATTTTCCTAAGCTGAGACCTGATGTTGATGTGACTAAAGGTCAAACCAAGCTGTTTTGCAATCAGGTGTTTGTGACTGATAACTGCGAGGAAATTGTACCGCAGTTCCTGTTGCCGATGCGTGGTGTAATTGATAGCAGCGATATTCCTTTAAACGTATCTCGCAGTGCTTTGCAGGGTGACCGTACGGTAAAGAGAATTGGTGATTACATTGCCAAAAAGGTCGGAGATAGGCTGAAGGAACTTTATCGAGATGATAAAGAACAATATGTCAACGCTTGGAAAGACCTCAGCACTTTTGTTAAGTTTGGGGCTATAAATGACGAGAAGTTCAAGAAACAAGTAGAAGATATTATTGTTTTCCGCACCACTTATGAGCAGGGAGTGGGGAATGGGGAGTCGGGAGTGGAAGAAGAAAATACGGAAACTCCTGATGTGCAGGTGCAATCGGCAGATGGAGATGTTTGGCAAGATGTGAAATCTTCTTCTTCCAGTTCGCCGAAGCTTCCTTATACTACTATTAAGGAGTATTTGGAACGCAATAAAGAGCGTCACGCGAATAAGGTTTTTTATTGTACGGATGAAGCAGTACAGTCTTCTTACGTAGAATTACATAAGAGTCAGGGATTAGAAGTCCTGTTTATGGATTCTTTCATTGATACGCACTTTATTAGTTTCTTGGAGCGGGAATACCAAGATGCGAAGTTCACACGGGTGGATTCGGATTTGGATAATACTCTGTTAGACCAAGATAAATCTGGGGAAATTGTTGACCCGACGACTAATAAAACTCGCGGTGAGGTGATTAAGGAGCTATTCCAAAATGCACTTAATAAACCTAAGTTGAATATCCGTACGGAGGCTTTAAAGTCGGATAATCCTCAGGGGACTCCTCCTGCTATGGTGCTTTTGCCGGAAATTTTGCGTCGTTTGCGTGAAATGAATGCGATGATGCAACAACAAAATGTTGAGTTTCCTGATGAGCATGTTTTGGTGGTCAATACTTCTCACCCTTTGATTCAAAATTTGGCTAGCCTTAATCAAGGTACTATTATTCAAGGTGGTGGACAGTCGGCTAATGGTCAATTGGTAAATATGATTTGTCAACATGTTTACGATTTGGCGCTGATGTCTCAAAAGGGCTTTGATGCTGAGGGGATGAAGTCTTTTGTTGAACGTTCTAATGATGTTTTGACTAAGCTGACGGAACAAGTCGCGAAGTAGATAATTACTCCGCACCCAAAAGAACCCCACCCCCAACCCCCTCCCCGCGTGCGGGGAGGGGGCTACTATTTTTTGTTACGCTACGCCATATATTTTATACGGACGCTAGCTCTGATAAGCCGCAGATGTAGGAGCCACAAATGCCTGCTAGAGATATTTATCACGATACAGTTATAATAAGTAAGTCGGCGCGAAAAAACCAAACTATGTAAAGATAAATAAATACGTAGAATGTATCTGCCGAGGTGACTGAAATATGGGCGCTCGTTTAAGGGTATTTCTCACTCCTGAGCAAGACAAAAT
>JAESGU010000042.1_pt1 | contig 127360 bp, 121 predicted proteins | sample 9266271 | NCBI WGS metagenome assembly JAESGU01 (sample SAMN15740544, study PRJNA653495) | algae metagenome | isolation source: Scytonematopsis contorta HA4267-MV1 and co-occurring heterotrophs from mud... | place: USA: Palolo Valley Trail, Honolulu, Hawaii | collected 2009-07-25 | reverse complement strand
CATGCGGCGTGGTTCGGGCATTCTCATGACTGTCCATCCGGGGCTCCGGGCTGGCGGTTGATGGTGTGGCAATCACAGCCTCCACCCCCAGCCCCGGAGGGACAACCTCCATAGCAACGACAGCTAGCTACTCCACCCGCAGCCGGAACGCCGCGACCAGCGGGCGCACCACGTTCACCTGCGCGCGTACTATGGCATCCAGCTCCGCCGGCGTGGACCCCACCGGCTCGGCTGCCACCTCGGCCATGCGGCGCATGGTGTCGGGGTGGCGCACCGCCTGCTGGATTTCCGCGACCAGCCGGTCCACCACCGCGCCCGGCGTGCCGGCAGGCGCGAAAAATCCGTTCCAGCCGGCCAGTTCCAGATTGGCGAAGCCCTGTTCGGCCGCGGTGGGCAGGTCGGGCAGTGCGGCCGTGCGGCGCGCGGCGGTGGTGGCCAGCGCCTTCAAGGCGCCCGCGCGCACATGCGACAGCGACGTGGAAATCTGGTCGCCGCCGAACTGGATGCGCCCGGCCAGCATCTCCTGCACCAGGGGGGCGGCGCCGCGGAACGGGATGTGCTCCATCTCGATGCCGGCGTCGCGCTTATAGACCTCGCCCAGCAGGTTCATGGTGCTGCCGGGGCCCGTGGAGCCGTAGTTCAGCGACCCGCCCGGCTGCGCCTTGGCCCAGGCCGCGAAGCCGCGCAGGTCGTTGACCGGCACGCTGCCCGCCGCCAGCAGCAGGAAGGGCACGTTGGCCGCGAGCGAAATCGGCACGAAGTCGCGAAACATGTCGTGCGGCGCCCGCCCGGCCTCGGCCAGTGCCACCGAGGTGGTGGTGAAGGTCAGGTTGTGGAACAGCAGCGTGTAGCCGTCGGGCGGGGCTTTCGCCACCACGTCGGCGCCGATCGCGCCACCGCCGCCGCCGCGATTCTCGATCACCACCGCCTGGCCCAGGCTGGCGCCGAGCGACTGCGCCACCAGGCGCGCCAGCAGGTCGGTGGTGCCGCCGGCGGGGAACGGCACGACCACGCGGATCGGGCGCGACGGAAAAGCCTGGGCGCGCGCCGCACCTGGCAGGGCGGCCAGCGCCAGCGGTGCTGCGCGCAGCACGGTGCGGCGATCAAGCGTCATGGTCAAAATCCTCCCGCGCGGATTGCTTGCGGGCTTCGTGCCGCGCGCCGGCCTGCCGGTCAAGACGATGCGCGGCCGCAATGGGTGCCGCGGCAGGTCAACTCGCCAGCGCGAGCAGGCAGTAGCGCACGGTCTTGCCGCGGTCGGGCAGGTACTCCTCGGCCAGCGGCATGAAGCCAAGTGCTGCATGGAAGGCGGCGGAGGCGGGGTTTGGCGGATCGATGTTGTATTCACACACGATGCGCTCATGCCCGGCAGCCCGCGCCGCGGCGGCAAGCGCCAGGTAGAGCGCCCGCGCGATGCCCCGGCCGCGCGCCGCCTGGGCCACGATGACGCGATCGACGTACACGAAGCGCGCGTGGCGGGCGGCGAACCAGCGCCAGTTCGGGCCGGCGTCGAAGCAGTCCTGGTCGAGCCCGATCACCAAGCCCGCTTCGCCGTCCGCGACCAGCGTGCGGAACGCGGCTGCCGACAGGCGCGCCAGGAAGGCGGCATCCATCGGCGCGGTTTCGGTTTCATGCAGGGCGTTCAACGCCAGCATCCAGGCCCGGTCGGCATCGCTTGCGTCGCGGATCATGGCGGGCGGATCGCACGCCGCGGCCGCTGCTACAACCCTGCCAGTACTTGGCCCGCCAGCACCCGCCGCGACGCGTCGTTGTAGATGAAGCCCGCCAGCGGCCAGGCGTTCGGCCCCAGCGTGCGGCTGCCTTCGTGCCAGACGCGCACGGTGCTCCAGTCGCCGCGGGCGGACACGTCGCGCACCGGCTGGTCCAGGCTGATGCGGCCCTTGCCCAGGCCGCCATCCCAGTTGCGGTGCGCCACCAGCACGGTGCGCGCATCGAGCACGGCGGTGACCACCGCGACGTGGCCCAGCTTCATGTCGGGCTGGGCGCGGAAGGCCATCACGGCGCCCGGCACCGGGCGGCCACCGCGGGCGAACCTGCCCTCGGCCTGGTGCCACCAGGTATGCGCGTCGCCCACGATGTCCACGCCCGAGATGGCGCGGGCGAAGGGCACGCATTCGGCGCTGGGGTCGTGGCGGATGGCGGGCAGCGTGGCCGCGCGCGTGGCCGCCGCGCGCCATGGCGTGAAGGCCGCAAGGCCGGTTTGCACATCGGTGTAGTCGCTACCCTGGTTGGGTGCGGCGCAGGCGGCCGCGCCAAGCCCCCCAGCCAGCGCGACCGCCCGCAGCCATGGGCGGAGCCATCTCATCGCCCGCCCTTCGCCTTTGGTTTGCCCAAGGCCGGTACTTTCCTTGAGCCAACCCTGGTGTCGTCTCGAACGCCGGGCGTCCCCACCCGCAGGTTGAGATGTATCATCTCGCGAGAATGGGGGCAAGAAGTTTACGAGATGTTTATAGCCCCCGTGTCTCCGCGGCCCGCCAGGCGGCCGGCTGGATGTCGGTGGCAAGCCGCACCGGATCAACCGGAGCGTGGGGCAGGATGAAGCCGCGCGCGGCATGGACGGTGGTTCCAAGGCTGGCCGAGGGTCCATGCCAAACGCGCACCTGGCGCCAGGTGTTTCCTGGCGAGACATCGATGATTGGCACGTCGTACTCGACCCGGCCCTTTTCCTGGCCCGAGCCCCAGTTGGCATGCGCCACGCGGATTTCGCGCGCGGAAACCTGGCGCAGCACCACCGCCAGGTGGCCCTGGCGCATGCGCGACGTGCGGTCGATGACCAGCACGGCCCCCGGGGCGGGGGCCTGCGTGCGGGCATAAAGCCCGTCCGCCGCGTCCCACCAGCGCCAGGCATCGCCGCGCAGCTCCAGCCCCGAAAGTGCGCGGGCAAACGGCACGCAGGACAGGCTGGGCAGCCCGGCCAGCGGCGGGGGCGCGGCGGGCGGCGGGCGCGAAGCGCAGGCCGCGAGCACGGCCGAGAGCAGCAGGGCGACCAGCCTGCGCGTCCGGGGCAGCGCGATGATCACCGCACCCCTAGGCCGCGCGGCGCAGCGCCGGCACGGCGCGCACCCGGCCGCCGGGCGTCACGCCGTCGATGCGCGTGATCATGTCGGCGGCGTGCAGCAGGCGGGGCAGGTCGATGCCGGTGGCCACGCCCATGCGGTGGAACAGCCAGGCCACGTCCTCGGTCGCGACATTGCCGGTGGCGCCGGGCGCGAAGGGGCAGCCGCCGATGCCGCCCGCCGCCGCATCGAATTTTTCCACGCCGGCTGCGTAGGCGGCGGCCACGTTGGCCAGGCCCAGCCCATAGGTGTCGTGGCCATGGAAAGCGAAGCGCGGGCCATGCCGCGCGATCGCGGCCTGGAAGACGCGGGACACCTGGTCGGGGGCGGCATTGCCCGTGGTGTCGGCCACGCCGATCTCCATGTCGGGGCAGAGCGCCGCCACGCGCGCGATCATGGCGAGGGTTTTCGACTCCGGCACCACGCCCTCGAACGGGCAGTGGAAGCTGCACGACAGGTTGAAGCGGATTTCCGCCCGGTCGCCGATCTCGGCCACCAGCGCCGACAGGTCGGCGAAGCTGGCATCGACGCTGCGGTTCACGTTCGACTGGTTGTGCGATTCGGTCACCGACATGAACAGGCCGATGCGATGCGCGCCATGGGCCAGCGCCAGCTCCACGCCCTTGCGGTTGGGCGCCAGCACGCAGGCGACCAGGCCGGGAATGGCCTTCGCCGCTTCCAGCACCGGGGCCACGTCCGCGAGCTGCGGGATGGACCGTGGCGACACGAACGAGCTGACTTCCTGGCGCGTCAGCCCGGCCGCCGCCAAGGCCTGCACCGCGGCGATCTTCGCGGCGGTGGGGATGAACGGCGCCACGGGCTGGAAGCCGTCGCGCGGCGCCACTTCCCAGATCGTTACCGTGTCGCTCACGCCGTGATCTCCCGCACCAGCGACTCGTCGAGCCCCAGCATATCGCGCAGCACGGCATCGTTGTGCGCGCCGACCGCGGCGCCGGTCCAGGCCACCACGCCTTCGGGCGGCTCGCCGTCGAAGCGCGGCACCGGGCCGGGATGCAGCGTGCGGCCGGTCAGCGGGTCGTCCACGGCCAGCACCGCGCCGCGCGCGGTGAAGTGCGGGTCCTGCGCGATGTCGGCCACGGTATAAAGGCGGCAGGCCGGCACCGCCTCGGCCTGCAGCAGGGCTTCGGCCTGGGTCGCGGTGCGGCCCCGGGTCCAGGCGGCGATCGCGGCGTCCAGCACCGCCACGTTGGCGCAGCGCGCGGCGTTCGTGGCGAAGCGCGGGTCGTTGGCCCAGCCCGGTTCCCCGATCAGGCCCGACAGGCGCGAAAAAATCGGGTCGGAATTGCCGGCGATCACGATCCAGCCGCCATCCGACGTGGGATAGGTGTTGGTCGGCGCGGCGGTCGGGATCGCGGCACCCGCGGGCTGGCGCACCCGGCCGAGGATCGCGAATTCCGGCAGCAGGCCCTCCATCAGCGACACGATGCTTTCGGTCAGCGACACATCCAGCACGCGCCCCTTGGCCGCTTTCGCATCGCGCGCCCAGCAGGCGGCCAGCACCCCCATGGCGGCATACAGGCCGGCCAGGTCATCGCCCAGCGAGATGCCGCAGCGGGGCGGCGGCAGGTCGCTTTCCCCCTTCGCATGGCCGGTGAGGTGGCGGATGCCGCCCATCGCCTCGCCGATGGCGCCGAAGGCCGGCTTGTCGCGATACGGCCCGTCCTGACCGTAGCCGCTGATGCGGGCGATGGTGAGCTTCGGGTTCGCCTGGTGCAGCACGGAAGGCGACAGGCCCAGTTTTTCCAGCTGGCCGGGGCGGAAATTCTCCAGCAGCGCATCGGCGCGCGCGGCCAGCGCCAGCACGGCATCACGGCCGGCCGGCTTCTTCAGGTCGAGCGTGACGCAAAGCTTGTTCCGGCCATGGATGCTGAACCACAGCGAGTTGCCGTTGACCGCTTCGCCCCAGCCGCGGAACGGATCGCCGCCGGGCGGTTCCACCTTGATCACGGTGGCACCCATGTCGGCCAGCAGGCGGCCGGCGAAGGGTGCCGCGATGTAGTGGCCGAGTTCGATCACGGTCAGGCCGGAAAGGGGGCCGCTGCGCGTCGTTAACCCTTTGTTGGTTCCATTATTCACGTCTTTGTGATCACGATTCGGCGATTCACGCATCTGTATGTTTACCCTTTGGAAGCGATTCGTGGTCCACATTACAACCTGAGGTTTGCATCTCGCGGGCCTCGTCTCTCCCGGTCGGTGTTCACATCCGGTCCCCGTGAACACCACAACCTAGACGGGCGTGTGCTGACATCGGCACCGCCCGTTTTTTTTGTCGCCCTGTTTCGCCCGGCACCGCTTCCCTTGCGCCCGCGCACGCCGCACGCTGCCGCCATGCCAAACCCCGACCCCGACATCGTTGCCATCCTGGCCCGCCGCGCCGGGCTGGAGAAGGCGCTGGCCGACCATCGCGCCGACCTCGACGCCGCCGCCCAATCCGCCGCCAGCATGCGGGCGAAATTCCAGCGCGACCTGCCGCCCGCCGCCGAGCCGGCCCTGATCCTGCTGCCCCGCCCATGACCGACGCGCTTCCGCACGCCACCGATGCCGCCTGGCTGACCGCGGCCGAGGCCGGCCGCCTGATCGGCACGCGAAAACTCTCGCCCGTCGAATACGCCGAAGCGCTGATCGCGCGCACCGAGGCGCTGGAACCCACGCTCGACGCCTACATCACCTTCACGCCCGAGCTGATGCTGGCCATGGCGCGCGCCGCCGAAACCGAGATTGCCGCCGGCATCAGCCGCGGCCCATTGCATGGCGTGCCGGTGGCGCTGAAGGACATCATCGACACCGCCGGCATCACCACCACCTGCCATTCGAAGATCCTCCGGCACGCGGCGCCCGCCGCCAGCGATGCGCTGGTGTGGCGGCGGCTCAAGGCCGGCGGCACGCCGCTGTCCGGCAAGACCAGCACGCATGAATTCGCTATCGGCGGCCCCAGCTTCGACCTGCCCTGGCCGCCGGCGCGCAATCCGTGGAATCCGAAACACCATCCCGGCGGCTCCTCCTCCGGCTCCGGTGCCGCGCTGGCCGCCGGCATGGTGGCGCTGGCGCTGGGCACCGACACGGGTGGGTCCGTGCGCAACCCCGCCAGCATGTGCGGCATTGTCGGCCTCAAGCCCACCTATGGCCTGGTGTCGCGCGGCGGCGTGTTCCCGCTCAGCTTCAGCCTGGACCATGTCGGGCCGATGACGCGCACGGTGGAGGACAATGCGCTGCTGCTGCGCGCCATCGCCGGCCACGATGCTTCAGACCCCGCCAGCGTGCTGCGCCCGCACGAGGATTTTGACCGCGACCTGAAGCAGGGCGTGCAAGGGCTGCGCATCGCGCTGGTCGATCACTTCCACACCACCGACGAGCCGGCCGAACCCGAGATGGGGGCGGCGATCGCGCGCGCCGCCGCCCTGCTGGACGATGCCGGCGCGCGCGTGGAGACGGTGACGCTGCCGAGCCTGGCTGAGTTCGGCGCGCTGAACCGCACCGTGCTGCTGGCCGAGGCCTATGCGATCCACGAAGCCTGGCTGCGCGACCGGCCCGGCGACTACGCGCAATCCACCCGCCGCCGCCTGCTGCCCGGCGCCTTCCTGTCCGCCCCCGACTACGTGCAGGCGCAGCGCCGCCGCCGCCAGGTGACCGACGCGGTGAGCCGCGTGTTCGACACGCACGACGCGATTCTATGCGCGAGCTCGATGGACCCCGCCGCGGTGATCGACGACATGGCGGAGGTGGAGCGCACCTATCCGCGCCAGGCGCGCACGCCGTTCAACCTCACCGGCCACCCCGCCCTGGCACTGGGCATCGACCTGCACACGAATGGCCTGCCGCTGGCGGTGCAGCTGGTGACGGCGCATTTCGCCGAGGCCATGCTGTATCGCGTGGCCTGGACGCTGGAGCAGGCGGCCGGTTTCGTCGGGCGTCGGCCAAGCCTGTGATCGCCATCGGCATCGGCCATAATGGCGGCCCGCCGCTTGAGGACGCCGAGATGCTGCTGGACCAGCCGGATGGCGGCTGGAAGCTGTGGCGCTGGCGGAAAGCGCGGAACAAGGCGTGGAAGACCCCGCCGCGCGAGATCGCGCTGGCGCGGCTCGCGCGCGCCGAGGAACTCGGCATCACCTATCGCGAATACACGCTGGAGATACTGGAGCGCGGGCGGCGGCTGTAGGGCGCCTGCTCGCCGCCTGACGCCCGATCAATCCCTACCGCGGCCCGCGCCGCCGGTTGTACGCCAGCTCCCGCTCGTCCACCTGCAGCCCCACGCTCACGCTATAGGCGCTGCCGCGCAAATTCTCGGCGGTGGGCAGGGTCAGCTTCACGCCCTCGTTGGTGAGCCGCGCGGTGCTGCGGTTGGGCGGGAATTCGAAGCGCGCCTGGTAGACCTGCTTGTCCAGGATCGCGCCCTCGGCATCCATCACGGCGACGAAATACGGCACGTCCAGCACGCGGCCCTGTGCGGCGGGGCCGCGCGTCGCGTCCAGCGTGATGGCAAGCTCCACGTTCACCGCGCGGCGCGCCAGGTCGCACTGGCCGCGCACGCCGGAGACGCGCGCATCCATCACCATCTCGGTCAGGTCCTCGCCGCCGCCGTCGCGGAAGCGGGTCAGGTCGGCGGCATCCGCCAGCACGCCGATGCGCGGGCAGTCGGCACGCTGGGTGGAGCGGGCCGCCGCCTCGCCCCGGCCACCAACCTGGCTGCCCTCGCCGCAGGCGGCCAGGGCCAGTGTGGCGATCAGGCCAACGGCAATCCTCACAGCGAATTGTGCCTTCCATCGCAATAAGGCATGTCGGCGGTCTGCTTGCAGCCGCACAGCCAGACGGTTTCGTCCTTGTCGGCGGTGAATTTCAGGCTGCGGAACGCGCTGCCCTTGTGGCTGCCATCGCAGAAGGGTTGCGTGGCGGAAAGCCCGCACTGACACCACCAGTAGCTCTCACCGGCCTTCACCGCGACCTCATAAGGGCCGCGCTGGGCCACCTTCGGCAAAGTCTCGGTCATGCAATCTCCCGGTTTGCGGGGGCCGGCGGGGGCCGGCATAGTGGGTTTTCCTGACCCCACCCTACAGGTCCTGATGCCTGAGACAAAGCCGCCGCTGACAATCCTGCTGGCGGGACCGCGCGGCTTCTGCGCCGGCGTGGACCGCGCCATCAAGATCGTCGAGGAAACGCTGCGCCGCCACGGGGCGCCCGTGTACGTGCGTCACGAGATCGTGCACAACCGCTTCGTCGTCGAAGCCCTGGAAGCCAAGGGCGCGATCTTCGTCGAGGAGCTGCACGAGGTGCCGGAAGGGGCGCGCGTGGTATTCTCCGCCCATGGCGTGCCGAAATCGGTGCCGGCGGATGCGAAGTCGCGTCAGCTGATCGCGCTGGATGCCACCTGCCCGCTGGTCAGCAAGGTGCACCGCGAAACCGAACGCCATGCCGCCCGCGGCCGGCACGTGCTGCTGATCGGCCATGCCGGCCACGTGGAAGTGATCGGCACCATGGGCCAGGTGCCCGAAGGCTCGGTGACGCTGATCGAGGACGTGGCCCAGGCGCGCGCCGTGCAGCCGGCCGATCCGATGAACCTGGCCTTCGCCACGCAGACCACGCTGTCGGTGGACGACACCGCCGAGATCGTCGCCGTGCTGCAGGATCGCTTCCCCGCGATCGAAGGCCCGAAGCGCGAGGATATCTGCTACGCCACCACCAATCGCCAGGCGGCGGTCAAGGTGGTGGCGGCTGAGAGCGACCTGGTGCTGGTGATCGGCGCGCCGAACAGCTCCAACAGCCTGCGGCTGGTCGAGGTGGCGGCCCGCGCCGGGGCGCCGCGCGCGCAGCTGATCCGCCGCGGCGCCGAGGTTTCGGGCATCGATTTTTCGGGCGTGCGCACGCTGGGGCTTTCCGCCGGCGCCAGCGCGCCCGAAGTGCTGGTGGACGAAACCGTCGCGGCGCTGCGCGAAAAATTCGACGTCACCGTCAAGGAAGTGGTGGTGACGCAGGAAGACGTGACCTTCCGCCTGCCGGCCCAGCTGACGGCGTGACGGCCGCCTTCCCCGAAACCGTGGTGCCCGTGCTGGCCACGGCACGCCTCACGCTCCGCCCACTCGCCGTGTCCGACGCCGAGGCGGCTTTCACCGTGTTCGGCGACGCGGAGGCGATGCGCTTCTGGGACCGGCCGCCAGCCGCCGACATCGCCGAAGTGGCGCAGCGGCTGACCGCGCTGCTGGGCATTCCGCGCGCCTTCGCCGGTGGCTGGCTTGTGTCGCTGAACGCGGATGGCCAATTCGCGGGGGCGGTTTTCTACCATCACCGTGAACCAAGGAACCGCCGGCTGGAGCTTGGCTGGATCACGCGCCGCGCGCTGTGGCGGCAGGGTTTCATGCGCGAGGCGCTGGGCGCGGTGCTGGCGCATGTTTTCACGCCCGAGCCCGAAGGCGGCATGGGGGCGATGCGCGTGGAGGCGACGATCGAGCCCGGCAACGCGGCCTCGATCGCGCTGGCGGGAAGGCTGGGCTTCCGGCTTGAAGGCGGACCGATGCGAAGCCGCCTGGTGGTGGACGGCGCCTTCCGGGACCAGCTGATGTTCGGGCTGCTGGCGTCCGACCCGCGCGGCGCGGCCTGAACCATGGCGGTCTATACCGAGGTGTCGGACGAGGCGCTGGCCGCCTTCCTGGAAGCCTACCCGATCGGCCGCATGACGAGCTTCAAGGGCATCGCCGAAGGCGTGGAGAATTCCAACTACCTGCTGCAGACCGACCAGGGCCAGTACGTGCTGACCCTCTATGAAAAGCGCGTGGACCCCGCCGAGCTGCCCTATTTCCTGGGCCTGATGCAGCACCTGGCCGGGAAGCGCCTGCCGGTGCCGCTGCCGGTGGCGGGCCATGATGGCAGGGCGCTTCGCGAATTGTGCGGCCGGCCCGCGGCGATCAGCACCTTCCTGCCCGGCCTGTGGCCGCGGCGGGTGCGGCCCGAGCACCTGGCACCGCTTGGCGCCGCGCTGGCAGGGCTGCATCTGGCGGGCGCCGATTTCACCCTGCACCGCGCCAACAGCCTTGGGCCGCAGGCCTGGCAGCACCTGTTCCTGCGCGCCGCCGGCCGCGCCGACCAGGTGCAGCCGGGCCTGGCGCACGAGGTCCAGGCGGCGCTGGATGCCGTGCTGGCGGCCTGGCCGAACGACCTGCCGCGGGGCCAAATCCACGCCGACCTGTTCCCCGACAACGTCTTCTTCCTGGAAGGCCGGCTTTCGGGGCTGATCGACTTCTACTTCGCCTGCACCGACCACCTGGCCTACGACCTGGCGGTGTGCCTGAACGCCTGGTGCTTCGAGCCCGACTTCGCGTTCAACGTGACCAAGGCGCGCAGCATGATCGCCGCCTATCGCGCGGTGCGGCCGCTGACCGATGCCGAGATCGCGGCGCTGCCGGTGCTGGCCCGCGGGGCTGCGCTGCGCTTCCTGCTGACCCGCCTGTACGACTGGCTGAACACGCCCGACGGCGCCCTGGTGACGCGCAAGGATCCGCTGGAATACCTGCGCAAGCAGCGCTTCCATGCGGCGGCGCGCGGGGCGGATGCGTATGGGCTCTGAGCTGGTCGAGATCTGGACCGATGGCGGCTGCAAGCCGAACCCCGGCCCGGGCGGCTGGGCCGCGATCCTGCGCTATGGCGCGGCCGAGCGCGAGCTTGCCGGCGCCGAGCCTGCCACCACCAACAACCGCATGGAGCTGACCGCCGCGATCATGGCGCTGGAGGCGCTGAAGCGGCCCAGCGTGGTGCGCATCCACACCGACAGCCAATACGTGAAGGACGGCATCACGCGCTGGATTTCCGGCTGGACGCGCAACGGCTGGAAGACGGCAGCGAAGGATCCGGTGAAGAATTTCGAGCTGTGGCAGCGGCTGCTGGCGGCCGCGAAGCCGCACCAGGTGGACTGGGCCTGGGTGCGCGGCCATGCCGGCGACCCGATGAACGAACGCGCCGACGCGCTGGCCACGGCAGCGCGGGAGGCGATCGGGCGCTGAGGCGATACGGGCGGGGTTTTCACCCCGCCCGACGGCTCAGGCCGCGCGCTTGCGGCGGCGCGCGACGCCCAGGCCCAGCAGGCCGGCGCCGAACAGCGCCACCGTGGCCGGTTCCGGCACCACCTGGGTGGCGGCATCGACGTTCAGCACGTCGAACGCCCAGGCATTGGTGCGCTGGTCGCCGGTCACATCCGTGAAGCTGCCGCCGCCGGTGAATCCATCGGACAGGTTGGGACCGTTGGCGAAGTTGGCGAAGGTCATCACCGACACCGTATAGGCGCCGGGGGCCAGCAGGACCTGCAGGTAGGTGTCGAAGTTGGCACCCGTGACCGGATCGGCCGGCACGGCGCCCGCGCCACCGTCATCGTTCTGGCCGATCAGCGCGCCGGTGCTGTCGAACAGCGCCAGGATCGGGTCGAAGCCGCCCTGTGCGATCGCCTGGCCGGCCGCGTTGATGCCGCCGGCGTAGGAGTGGGTCAGCAGCGTCACGGTCGAGTCGACGCTGACATTGAAGTTGAACAGCAGCACCTCGTTGGCGTCGGCCAGGGTGCCGGTGAACGAGATGTCCGCGGCCTGCGCCGGCGTCAGCGTGGCCAACCCCGCGGCGAAGGCCGCCGCCAGAAGGCCGGTTCGGAAGGTGGACATCGATTTGCGCTCCAGTGCAGGCCGTTTCTTGACTGAGCGTGCGTTCTCAAAAAAGACATCGAGTTCGCGCGTTTTGAGGCATGCGATGCACCTCTCATGCCACGCCAGCGAAATGAAGCGCTTGGCCGCATGCGCGGCTCGCCAAATGCGCGATGTGTAAGCTTTGCCGACACTCGTATGGCGCGCATACCGCGCGGCACCACGGCGCGTCCGGTTCTGACGCAGCGCACCCTCACACTGCCCGAACGCCGCATGCCGGGGGGTGCGCGGCCTGAACGGGAGAAACCAACCATGCGCCTTCTTGCCCCGCGTCCTTCGGATTTACCCCGCCCCGTGCCGCACGGCGCGGTGCATCTGGCCACGCTCGACCTGCGCTCCCGCCTGGGCCTGGTCTGGCGCGAGACGATCTGGCTGCTGCGGCACGACGGGCGCGACAGCCTTTGGGCCGCGGTGGCCGATGCACCGGACCGCGCTGCCCCAGTTGGCGCCGCCGACACGGCCGGCACGCCGGAGGAAGCCGGTGCGCGGCTGCTGGCCGGCTATATCGCGGTCTCCGGTGCCGAGCCGAGCCCGGCGCCCGGCGGCGGCCTGATGCAGGCAGCGGAACTGGCCGCCATGCTCGCACTGCGTCGAGCGGGGTGGAAACGCCACTGAAACGGAATGATCGTACAGTGGTGTTACCTGCGTCACCTTCTGACGCGAACAGGAGTCATACCATTGTCCACGGATGACCCAATCAGGAGACCCGGCCGTGACCCACCCGATGACATTGACCGATACCGCCCCCGCCGGTGCGCAGCACCTGGCGACGCTTGACCTGGCCGCGCCCGGCGGCGCCCGCTGGGTCGAACGCTTCTGGCTGCTGCGCCAGGACGGGTTGGACAGCCTCTGGACCGCCCGCCCGGACGGCGTGGCCGAGGCCGAGCTGGCGGTTGCCGCCGACAGCCGCGGCGAGTGGCGCGCCAGCGGCTCGGTGCTCCTGGCCGGCTACCTGGCGGCGAAGCGGGCGCGGGTGCGCGGGCATCGGCGGCGGGTGTAAGGCGAAGACAGGGTCCGGACAGGGCGCTTCGTTCACCCTGTGTTCCAGGTGCAAGCGGCCGCAATGGCCCGTCCGCGTTCGCAATCAGCGCTGGCGCGGCCCGGAAAGGTGCTGCTTGCGACCACATCAGGAAGGACTTGACGATGAGGTTGAATCGCAGGTGGCCAATCATCTGATGCAGGCGCGGGCACTGGGGTCAGCCTTGGGCTGACTTGGCCCGTTCCGCGTCAAGCGCCTCGATCTCCAGCGCGGGACGCTCAAACTCCACGAAGACGTTTGCATTGCCCTTGGCTTGGCCGGGCGCTGGTTTGCGCACCATCACGGCGACGCTTTCGAAGAACCGCACCCCCTGCATCATCGCATTGAATTCCGTCCAGGGTGCGCCAGCCTTCCAGCGCGCCCCAGCGTCGGTCAAACTCCAGATAGACTTCGGCCTTCTGTCCGCGCCGGCTGGCGTTCAACTGGTAAAGCGCCACCAGCACCGCGGCCATCGCCGCCAGCGCCAACAGGGCGTTGGTGACGAAATAGGGGCGCTCCCACCAGCCTTTCCCTCCCCAGTCCGTGGACACACTGCCGCCGCCCATGAAGGCCGGTGCCACCGCCAGCACGACCACGCACGCCACAAGCAGTTCCGGCCGCCGGCGGCGCATCCACGCGACCGGGTCGTGCATGGCCGGGCGGCTACAGCTTCGCCAGCACCGCCTCGGCCTTGGAGACCTCGAAACCGCCCGGTGGCTCGACAGCCAGGTGGGTCACGCGCCCGTCATCGATGATCGCGGCGAAGCGCTGGCTGCGCACGCCAAGCCCCCGCGCCGTCAGGTCTAGCTCCAGCCCCAGCGCCTTGGTGAAGGCGGCGCTGCCATCGGCCAGCATCGTGACCTTGTCGCCCACGTTCTGGTCCTTGGCCCAGGCACCCATCACGAAGGCGTCGTTCACCGCCATGGCGACGATGCTGTCCACGCCCTTGGCCTTCAGCGCGTCGTGGTTGGACAGGAAGCTGGGCAGGTGCTTGGCGCTGCAGGTGGGCGTGAACGCCCCCGGCACGGCGAACAGCACCACCTTCTTGCCCTTGAACAGGTCGTCGGTCGAAACCTCCTTCGGCCCGTCGGCCGTCGCGGTCATCAGCTTCATCGATGGCATCGTGTCGCCAACCTTCACGGTCATCAGGTCTCTCCTTGGGCCCATCCTTGGGTGTCGGTCCGGGGCGCCTTTGTTCTGCGGCGTGACGCATTTTCTAGCCTGTGCCGCGCCGCAGCGTAAGCCCGGCGCTTGCCCTGGGCCGGCTTCGCGCCAAGATGTCAGGCATGGCCAGCCGATCGCCCCCCACCAGGCAGTCCGGTCAGCGGCGCGGCGCCAAGGCGCCGCCGGCTGACGAAGGCTGGCTTTCCGGCCAGATCCTGATCGCCATGCCCGGCATGCTGGACCCGCGCTTCGCGCAGACCGTGATCTACCTGTGCGCCCACTCGCCCGAGGGCGCGATGGGCCTGGTGATCAACAAGCCGATGGAGGCGCTGAGCTTCGACGAATTGCTGACCCAGCTTGAGATCGCGCCGACTCCGCCGGCCAGGCGCATCCGCGTGCAGGCGGGGGGGCCGGTGGATACCGTGCGTGGCTTCGTACTGCACACCGCCGATTGGGTGCAGGACGGGTCGTTGCGCGTGAACGACGCGATGGCGCTGACCGCCAGCATCGACGTGCTGCGCGAGATCGCCAAGGGCGGCGGCCCGCGCGAAAGCCTGCTGGCGCTGGGCTATGCCGGCTGGGGTCCCGGCCAGCTTGACCGCGAGATCACCGAGAACGCCTGGCTGCACGCCCCGGCCGACGAGGCGTTGATCTTCACCGAGGCGCTGGAGACCCGCTGGCGCGCGGCGATGGCCAGGCTGGGCATCGATCCGCTGCTGCTGTCGGGTACGGCGGGGCGCGCCTAGGGCACTCTCCACGTGCGTTCTGTCGCGCACGCTTTCGCACAGGAGCGACCAATGGCGCGCACCATGCCGCTCTGGCGGTCGGCCGAGCTCAGCCTGCACCGTTCCGACCATCCGCCCGAACACGAGGACCAGCCGTACGAGGCGGTCGCCGACCGCTTCATGGCGACCTTCGTCGAGTGCGGCAGCTTCGACCTCGAGGTCGGCAACAATGGCTGGCGACTGGCCACCGGCGACGTGATGCTGCGCCATCCGGGCATGCGCTACCGCGCCGGTTTCGAGGGCCGGGGCTTCACCGATGCCTGCCTGACCTTGACCCTGCTCGGCGCCGACCAGGATCGCTTCGACCCGGCATGGCGCTGGGCCCCCGCGCCGCAGCCGGTGCTGCGGGCAAGCAATCGACTGGCCTACCTGCGCTGGGCCCTTGACCGGGCGCTCAGCCTCGATGCGCCCATGCTGGTCGAGCACTGTGCCGTCGAGATCTTCCGCCCCCACGCCGCCCCGGCGACACCGCTGTTCACCGCGCGCCGCTTCACCTGGTACGCCGAACGCATCCACGCGGCGCGCGAACGGCTCGATACCGAGTTCGCGTGCGACCACAGTGTTGCCGAACTCGCCCGGTCGGTCGGCATGAGCATGTTCCATTTCAGCCGGGTCTTCCGCGACCTGGTGGGGCAGCCCCCGCACCGCTACCTGGCCCAGGTGCGGCTCCGCGCAGCACAGGCCATGCTGCGCGATGGCCGCAGCGTCACCGAGACGTGCTTCGCCTGCGGCTTCGGCAATCTCAGCCATTTCAGCCGGAGCTTTGCCAGGCGCTTCGCCCACGCCCCTTCGCGCATGGCCAGCCACGCTGCCAGCCCCGCCAGGCGATCGGGCTGCTGAAAACAAGCAAGCAAGTGCAAGCCGGGCGAGAGGTGCCCGGCTATCCTTCGCGCATGCCCGTTGTGACCAGCCAGCCCGGAAACGCCCCCCGGAAAGTCGCCCGGAAAGTTCCCCTGCACCGAGCCCGCGCAGCCCTTGCCGGAGCGGCACTGATGTTCGCCACCGCGCCCGCTTTTGCCGGCCCGGACGAGGATCGCCGCGCGATCGCGATGCTCGATACCGCCTACCAGGTCGCGGTGGAGCGCAACGACGCCGACGCCATGGCCGCCATCCTGCACCCGGACATGGTGGTGGTGCTTGGTGCCGGGCAGGTCCTCACGCGTGAGGACCTGCTTCGGTCGGCACGCCAGAAAACCATCGTCTATGAACGCCAGGTCGAGGAAGCCGGCACACAGGTCGTGCGCTTCTACGGCCAGGATACCGCCATCGTCACCGCCCGCCTGTGGGCCAAGGGCGTGCGCCAGAATGGCAGCAGCTTCGATGTCCGGCTGTGGTACAGTGACACCTATGTGCGCACGCCGCGCGGCTGGCTCTATGCGTTCGGGCAGGCGTCGCTGCCGCTGCCGGCAACCGCCAACTGATCCTGGGCCAACTGACCCTGGGCCAACCGGCAGGCCGGGGGGCTACAGCTTCAACCCGAGCCGCTGGATCATCGCCCGCTCCTGCACGATCTGCTGCCGCGCGAAGGCCGCGTAGCCCGCCGGATCAAGGTGGATCACCGGCTGGTCGAAACGGTCCAGCACCGCGACATGGGCAGGATCCTTCAGCGCCTTTTCGAACGCCTCGTGCAGCGTGGCCACCACCGCGGCATCCATGCCGCGCGGCCCGGCGATGCCATAGGGGCTGGTCGAGACGATGTCGTAGCCCAGCTCCGTCAGCGTCGGCACATCGGGGAAGCGCTTCGCGCGCTCCGCCCCCCAGGTGCACAGCAGGCGCATCCGGCCGTCCTTCACCATCTCGCCCCAGCCGGAACTGTCGGCGGTGGCCATGATGTTGCCGGCCAGCAGGTTGGTGAGGCTTTCCGCCACGCCGCGGAACGGCACCTGGGTGAACTCCACCCCCGCGGCCGTGGCGATCTGTTCCATGGTGATGTGCAGGCTGGTGCCGACGCCGGGCGTGCCATAGGTCAGCCGGCCCGGGTTCGCCCTGGCGAAGGCGATCAGGTCGGGGAACGTGCGCAGCGGGCTGTCGGCGCGCACCACCACGCCGAACAGATAGCCGGTCAGGTGGATCACCCAGGTGAAATCGGTTTCCGGGTTGAACGGCGGCTGCGCCGCCATGAACGGGTAGCGAAACACGCTGATCGCCATCTGGCTCAGCGTGTAGCCGTCGGGCCTGGCCTGCAGCAGTTGCGCAGGCCCGATCGTGCCGGCCGCCCCCGTGCGGTTCTCGATCACGATCGGCTGGCCCAGATGGCGCTGCGCGATCTCGCACAGCGCCCGCATCTGGACATCGGTGGTGCCGCCGGCGCCCCAGGGCACGATCATGCGGATCGGCCTGTCGGGAAACTTCTGCGCGCGCGAGACCTTGGGCGCGGCAAGCAGCGGTGCGGCCAGCACCGCGCGGCGGTTGAGGCGCATGACGGTATCCTCCCCTGCGAATTGACTGCACTCTGGGCAAGGCCGGGATGCAATTCAAGCGCAAGGCACGGCATGTCGGCACGGCGGAATCGGTCCATGCAGCGGCGCATGAGCAAACGCGATTGGTGCCTGCTGGGGCTGCTGTCCGTGCTGTGGGGCGGCAGCTTCTTCTTCGTCGGCGTCGCGCGGCCGGAACTGCCGCCGTTGACGCTGGTATGGCTGCGCGTGTCGCTCGCTGCCCTCGTGCTGGCCGCAATGCTGCCGTTGCTGGGCGTGGCCATCCCGCGTCAGCCTGCTCAATGGCGCGCCTTCGCGGGCATGGCCGTGCTGAACAATCTGATCCCGTTCTGCCTGATCGTCTGGGCGCAGGGCCACATCGCGTCCGGGCTGGCGGCCATCCTGAATGCGACGACACCGATCTTCACCGTGCTGGTCGCGCATGCGGTGACCGGCGACGAGAAGCTGACGCGCGGCAAGGCCGTCGGCGTGCTGCTGGGCTTCACAGGCGTGGCGGTATTGGTTGGCGCATCAGCGCTGTCTGGTCTTGGTGCTGGACCCGAGCTGGCGATCCTCGGTGCCACATTGTCCTACGCTTTCGCCGGCATCTTCGGACGCCGCTTCCGTCGCATGGGTGTCGTGCCGGAAGCAGGCGCGCTGGGACAGGTGGCGATGTCCACGCTGCTGCTGCTGCCCCCCATGCTGCTGATCGAGCAGCCCTGGCAGTTGCCGGTTCCCAGCCCAGGCGCCATCGCCGCCGTGGCAGGGCTGGCGGTGGTGTCCACGGCACTTGCATACGTCATCTATTTCCGGCTGCTGGCCAGCGCTGGGGCCACCAACCTGCTGTTGGTCACCTTCCTGATCCCGGTCAGCGCCATCCTGCTGGGCACGCTGTTCCTGGACGAGGTGCTGGCGCCGCGCCACTTCGCCGGCATGGCGCTGATCGCGCTGGGCCTGCTTGCGATCGACGGGCGGATGTTTCGCCGGCGGGCGGAAGCGTAGCCGCTGCCCGCTACATCGCCACGGCCACGCGCTGCCCCATGCGCGCCCACAGATCCTTCTTGTCGAGGTCGGGGCCATGCGCCTCGTTGCCGACCATGCGCGTGAGGTCGCGCGACGTGTCCTTGCGGATCAGGATCAGCAGGCTGGTGTCATCCAGCACCGCCAGCGGGAATTCGTGCCAGGTGCCAAGGTGCATGCAGAACCCCGCGCTGCCATCGAACAGGATCGCGCGGGCGGCATCGAGGTCGGGCAGGTCGGCATCGTTGGGCGGCGCCAGTACCAGCAGGAAAGGTTTGCCGCCCAGCGGGATGAAGCTTTGCGTGTGCAGGAAGTGCCGTTCCATCCAGCTTGCCTGCAACGGCCTTCGCTGCAGCGTGGCCACGGTGATTTCCAGCGTGTCGTCGGCCACGAATTTGGCGGGCTTCTTCATCACCAGGCGATCGCCATAGAAGGCGCTGCGGATGACCGGCGCATCCGCATTCGGCCCCAGGATCACGCCAAACGGCGCTGTGTTCTCGTTCGTCGCGGCCTCGGCCCGCAGGATACGATTTTCGCTCACGGCGCCTTCTTCTTGCGCGGGACCTTGACCCGCTTCTGCGGCACGATCCCCTTGCCCTTGTGCAGGTCCTGGAACGCCTTGCACGCACCCTCGAAGGCCGGCATGCCGGCGGGCAGGCCGGCCAGGAAGGACGCCTCGTACACCTCCTGCCAGGTCGCGCCGTTCTGGATGGCGCGCGCGGCCGCCCACTCGATGCCCTCGCGGTCGCCCTTCACGGCGGTGGTGATTCCAACCATCACCAGGAAGCGGGTTTTCAGGTCGAGCGCCCGGCCCTCGGCCGGGCCGAAGATCACGAAACTGGCGAGTTCGCCGTAGCGGCGCAGGAATTCAGGATTGGCCTCGGCCAGCACCTCGTGCAGCGGCAGGGTGTAGCCGCGCACGGCCTTGATCTTCGCAAGCTCGCGCTTGCCTTCGGCGGACAGGGGCATGGTGTCTCCTTCACAGAGCGCGGGCAGAAATCTCGCCCTCGCGGATGGCGGCGTCGGCGCGGCGGGGCGCCAGCGCGTCGCCGATCAGGTGCAGCGCGAGCCCTTCGCTGCGGCGGGGCAGCAGCGCGTGGAACAGCGAGTCGTTCGCCGCCGCACCCAGCACCAGCACCACGGCATCGGCATCACGCGTGAACACATCCTTCGTGTACACATCCCGGAAGGTGGCGCGCTCCGCGTCGATCGCGGTCAGCTCCGCATCCGTGGTGAAGCGCACGCCCATGCGTTTCAGCGCGCCATAGGTCTTGGCCCAGTCGCGGCTGGCGGCCAGGTCGGGCGCGGGCTGGCCCAGCCAGGTCAGGAACGCCACGGCATGGCCGCGCGATGCGAGATACTCAGCGGTCACCACGGCCTGGCGGCCACCAAGCCCGTCGTACAGCAGCACGCGCTTGCCCAAGATGGGCTGGTCGCGCAGCAGCTCGATATAGGAATGCACGTGCGGCGCATCGGCGCCGGGCAGCACGGGGCCGTTCCAGTTGGCGGGGCGCAGCGGGGTCCAGCCGTGGCGGATGCCGGTGGCGCCCGTTGCCACCACCACCGCGTCGTAGCGTTCGGCGGCCAGCATGCCGGGCGTGGCGACGGTCTGCAGCCTCACGGCGGCGTCGGTCCTGGCGAGCTGGCCTTCCAGCCAGGTGACCACGCCCAGCAGTTCCGCGCGCGAGGGTGCCCGCGCCCAAAGCCGCACCTGGCCGCCGAGCTCGTGGCCGCGCTCGTACAGCGTGACCTTGTGGCCGCGCTGGGCGGCGGTGAGGGCAGCGCGCAGGCCGGCCGGGCCGCCGCCCACCACCGCCACCTTGCGCGCCCTGGGCGCGCGGGTGATGGCGGGGAACTCGATCTCGCGCCCGGCCGCGGGGTTGTGGATGCAGGCCACCGGCGCCTGCGCGAAGATGCTGCTCATGCACCAGTTGGCGCCGACGCAGGGGCGGATTTCGCGGCCCGCATCGCGCGCGGCCTTGGCCACCCATTCGGGATCGGCGATCAGCGCGCGCGCCATGGCGACGAAGTCGCAGGCACCGCTTTCCAGCGCGGCCTCAGCCTCCTCCGGCGCGACGATGCGGCCCACCCCGACCACGGGCACGCCGGGAATGGCGGCCCGCACCGTGCGCGTGGCCGGCATCTGGAAGCCGTGCGCCTCCGGGCTGGTCGGATAGATCAGCATGCGGTTCAGATACGTGCCCTGGCTGACGCTGACGTAGTCCAGGTGCCCGGGCGCCACCAGGGCCGCGGCGATCTCGGCCCAATCGTCGGGAGCGAGACCCCCTTCGTGCCCGTCATCGCCGTTGATGCGGGCGCCCACGATCATGTCGGCCCCGACTTCCTCGCGCGTTGTCTGGATGATTTCCTGCACCAGACGGACGCGATTGGAAAAACTGCCGCCGAACGCATCGTTGCGATGGTTTGTTGCGGGGCTGAGGAACTGGTTCAGCAGGTAGCCGTGGCTCATGGAGTGCACCTCCACGCCATCCAGCCCGCCATCCCGCGCATGCCGGGCCGACAGCCGGTAGCCCTCGCGGATCGCGTCGATATCGGCCACGGTCATCACGTGCGGCATTTCGCGATACACCGCGCAGGGCACGGCGCTGGGCGCCCATACCGGCACGCCGGAGGCGACGCTGTTGGTCTCCCGCCCGCGGTGCCAGGGCTGCGCCAGCAACAGCGCGCCATGTGCGTGCACGGCATCGGCGATCTTGCGGAACTGCGGCACCATGCGCGGGTCGAAGGCCAGCGCCTTGCCGCGATAGGGCAAGGACGTTTCGTGCACCGCCATGGCTTCCATGGTGATCACCGCCACGCCGTGCCGCGCACGCTCGGCGTAGTAGGCGATGTGCGCGTCGGTAAACAGATGGTCCTTCACCAGCAGCGTGGCGTGCGCGCTCATCCAGCTGCGGTTGCGCGCCGTGCGCGGCCCCAGCCGCATGGGCGAGAACAGTTTTGGGTAGCGGGCGTGTGGTGCGTCAAGCGGCAAGGCGGTTGCCTCCCTCGGCGATGCGGATGCAGGCGGCAAGGTGGTCTGGCGCGATCGGCTCGAGCGGTGGCACCGCTTCACGGCAGCGTGGCACCGCCACCCTGCAGCGCGCGGCGAAGGCGCAACCCGGGGGAAGTTTCACCGCCGAGGGCACCTCGCCGGCCAGGATGTGGCGCGACAGCCGCACGCTGGGGTCGGCCGGCAGGTGCGCGCTGATCAGCGCCTGGCTGTAGGGATGCGCGGGGCTGTCGAAGATTTCTGAAGCCCGACCCTGTTCCACCACGCGGCCCAGATACAGCACCAGCACGCGATCGGCGATCAGCTTCAGCGTGCCCAGGTCGTGCGTGATGAACAGCATCGCCGCCCCGGTGCTTTGCTTCAGTTCGAACAGCAGGTCCAGGATGCCGGCGCGCACCGACAGGTCCAGCGAGCTGGTCGGCTCGTCCAGCACGATCAGCGCGGGTTTCGTGGCGATCGCGCGCGCGATGCACACGCGCTGCAATTGCCCGCCGGACAGCTCGGCCGGGTAGCGATCCAGCATTTTTTGCGGCAACCGCACCTGGCGGCCCAGTTCCGTGGCCGCCTCGCGCCGTTCGGCCCCCGAAAGCCGCGTGTGCAGCTTCAGCGGCTCCTCGATCAGCGCGCGGGCGGAAAGCCTGGGGTTCAGCGCGCCCCAGGGGTCCTGGAACACGATCTGCATTTTCTCGCGCATCGGGCGCAGCGTGCGTTCGGGCAGCAGGGTGATGTCGGTGCCCTGGAAGGTGACCCGCCCCGCGCTGGGTGCCGCCAGCCGCAACACGCAGCGCCCGATGGTGGACTTGCCGCTGCCGCTTTCGCCCACCAGGCCGAGCGTTTCGCCGGCGCCCAGCGCAAACGACACGTCGTTCACCGCATGCACCGCCGCCCCGCCCGGCAGCCGGAAGCGCTTTTCCAGGTGCCGAACCTCCAGCACCGTCATGCGGCATGCGCCAGTGCCGCGAAGTGGCAGCGCGCCTGGTGCGCCTGGCCCTGCATGGCGGGCGGCGTGGCGCAGATGGGGGCAGCATCGGGGCAGCGATCGGCGTACAGGCACCCCTGGGGCAGCGCCGACAGGTCGGGCGGCGGCGCGCTGGGGTGCCGCGTGCCGGGGCGCAGCCGCTCGGGCGTGGCCGCCAGTAGGGCCCGCGTATAGGGGTGGGCCGGGGCGGCAAACACGGCGGCCACGGCGCCTGCTTCCATCACCTGGCCCGCGAACATCACCGCCACGCGGTCGCAGTAGTGTGCCACCACGCCCAGATCATGCGTGATCAGCAGCACGCCGATGCCTTCCGCCCGCACCATGTCGCGCAGCAGATCGAGGATCTGCGCCTGCACGGTGGCATCCAGCCCCGTGGTGGGTTCGTCGGCGATCAGCAGGCGGGGGCCGTTCACCAGCGCCATCGCGATCAGCACCCGCTGCGCCATGCCGCCGGACAGCTCGTGCGGCCAGGCCCGCATCCGCCGCGCCGGATCGGGAATGCCGACGGCACGCAGCATGGCTTCGGCCCGCGCGCCTGCGGCCTGGGTCGAAACGTCGCCATGCGCCTGCTGCAGCCGCACCAGCTGCGCGCCGATCCGTGCCAGCGGATCGAGCGAGGCCTTCGGGCTTTGCACCACCAGCGCGATGCGCCCGCCGCGCAGCCGGTTCATGGCATCGGCCGGCAGCGCCAGCAGGTCGGTGCCGTCGAACCACGCCTGGCCGCGCACCACGCGCGCCGGCGGCTTCAGCAGGCCCAGCACCGACATGGCGGTGAGCGACTTCCCGGCGCCGGTTTCGCCCACCAGGCCAAGGATCTCGCCCGGGGCCAGGTCGAACGACACGCCATTCAAGGCGCGCGCCGTGCGTAGAAAATTGTCCAGGTCGCGGCTGACGAAATGCGTGTGCACGTCGCGAACCGACAACAGCGTCATACCAACAGCCAATTGCATTGGCGGTTGGTATTGAGTCTTTGCTTGCCCTCAAGCGCCGGGCGCCGCCTCCGGCGGCTTGGCTCGCGCAACCGTGCGCGGGCGCCTTCGGCGCGGCGGCCCGAGTGAAGAACTCGTGCCGTTGGCATCACTTGGCGCCGGCCGCGCGTCGGCGCGGGTCCATCAGGTCGGCCAGGCCGTCGCCCAGCATGTTCAGCCCCAGCACCATCAGCACCAGGGCGATGCCGGGGAATACCGCCACCCACCAGTCGCCGGTCACCATGTATTCCGCGCCCTGGCGGATCATGGCGCCCCATTCCGGCGTGGGCGGCTGGATGCCGACGCCCAGGAAGGCGAGTGTCGCGGAAATGCGCACCGCCCAGGCGGCGCGCACCGCGGTTTGTGCCATGGCACCGCGCAGCGCGTTCGGCAGCAGGTGCACGAACAGGATTCTGCGCGTGGGATTGCCGGCGGCGATGGCGGCCTCGATGAAGGTGCCGCCGCGCAGGCTGAGCACTTCCGCCCGCACCACGCGCGCGAAGACCGGCGCGTCCAGGAAGCCCAGCACCAGCACCACGTTCAGCAAGGACGGCCCCGCCGCCGCCACCACCGCCAGGGCGAGAATGATCGACGGAAACACCCGCAGCGCATCAAACGCGCGCATGAGAATCTCGTCGGGCCAGCCGCCGGTCCAGCCGGCGAACAGCCCCACCGGCACGCCCAGCACCAGCCCCACGATGATCACCGGCACGGCGATGCCGAAGGCGTAGATCGACCCGAAGATCACCCGGCTCAACACGTCCATGCCGTTGCCGTCGGTGCCGAGCCAGTGTCTTGCGCTGGGCGGGCGCAGCACGGCGGCGGTATCGACGGCAACCGGGTCGAACGGCATCAGGAGCGGGTGCAGCAGCGCCAGCAGCGCGAAGCACAGCAGGATCGCCGCACCGATCGCCAGCGTCGGGCTGCGGCGCGAAATGCCGGCGGCGCGCGCCGAGACGCGCGCAAGCAGGCCGGGCGGTGCCAGGCGGAGCGCATCGGTCGTCATGCGCGGAGGCTCGCGCGGGGTTCCAGCGCCAGCACGGCCAGGTCCACGCACAGGAACACCACCACGCTGAACGCCGCCAGCAGCAGCACGTAGCCCTGCACCACCGCGAAGTCGCCCTGGATGATGGCATTGAGCCCGTACTGCCCGGCCCCGCCCCAGGCGAAGACGTATTCGATCAGGGATGTGGTGCCCACCAGGCCCGCGATCTCGGTGCCCACGAAGGTCACGATCGGCACCAGGCTGTTGCGCAGCACGATGCGGTTCACCTGGGCGGGCGGCAGGCCCTGGGCGCGGGCGAAGCGCAGGTAGTCCGACCCGTATGCTTCCAGCGCCACGGCGCGGGTCTGCTTAACGATCGGGGCTGCGGCAATGATGGCAATGCACAGCACCGGCAGCACCAGCTGTGCCGCGGCCGACCACGCGGCCTGGCCCTGCCCGGCCAGCAGCGCATCGATGGCGTAGCTGCCGGTCAGGCGCGGCGGCGGTTCCAGCATCAGGCTGATCCGCCCCATGCCGGGCGGCGCCAGGTCAAGCAGGAAGAAGAAGACGAACAGCATGATCAGGCCCAGCCAGTAGGTCGGCGTGGAGAAGCCCAGCAGCGACACGAAGCGGGACACCTGGTCGAAGCGCCCATCCGGCAGGCGGGCTGCCCGCAGCCCCACCGGAATGCCCACTGCGGCACCGATCGCAACCCCGAACAGCAGCAGCTCCAGCGTCGCCGGCAGGCGGTCCAGCAGCTCGCTGGCGACCGGGCGGTTGCTGATCCAGCTGCGCCCCAGGTCGCCCTGGATCACATGGCCGAGCCAGGCCAGGAACTGCCGCCACAGCGGCTGGTCGAGTGCCAGCGCGGCGCGGATCGCATCGATCTCGGCCGCCGTCGCGGTCGGCCCCGCCAGCATCGCCGAGGAATCCTGGCCGCTGATCCGCACCAGCATGAAGGCCAGGAACCCCACCACCGCCAGCAGCGGCGCCAGCAGCAGCAGCCGGCGCGCGAGGAAGGTGGCGAGCGTCATGCGGCCAGCAGCACCCGGCCTAGGCCAGCTTCAGATCCACCCACCGCTCGTGCTCGTCCGGATGCGGGCACCACCCGGTCACATTGGGGGCCATCGCCTCAAAGGTTTGCGGATAGGCGGTCATCAGCCAGGGCGCGTCCTCCATCCACAGTTTCTGCGCCTCGCGCATGGCGCGGTCGCGCACGGCGGCATCCAGCGAGGTGCGGCCTTCGGTGATCAGCGCATCGACGCGCGGGTTGGAGTATTTCGCGCGGTTCGACACGCCCGTGGTGTGGGCCAGCAGGAACATGGTGTAGACGGGGTCCAGCACGATCGGCCCGTCCTCGAAGGTGAAGAACGCCATGTCCTGGCGGTTCGGCGCGCCGCGCGCGCGCAGGTCGGACCCCGTGATGCGCTGCGGCTTGCAGGTCACGCCAATGCCGCGCAGCTGGTCGGCCACCTGCACGGCCATCGCTTCCTCCCACCACCAGATGTTGCTGAACAGCAGCTCCACCTCCAGGCCGCCGGCATGGCCGGCTTCCGCCAGCAGGGCGCGCGCCCTGGCGGGGTCGTGGTCGTAGGTGAAGAAGCTGGGGTCGTAGCTGCCGACGATCGGCGGCACGATGGACCGCGCCACTTCGCCGGTGCCCAGCAGCACGCCCTGGATCAGCCTGGCCTTATCGACGCCCAGGTTGAAGGCGCGGCGCACGCGCACATCATCGAACGGCTTCATCGCCACGTTCATGCGGATGCTGGCGATGGCGCGGCCGGCCACGTCCTGCACCTTCACGTTGCGGTCGCGCTGCAGGTCCAGCACCTGCTGCACCGTGGGCCGGTCGATCCACTGCACCTGGCGGCCGCGCAGCAGCGTGATGCGCGACGCACCCGACGGCACCGCGCGATAGATCACCCGGGTGAAATGGGGGGCACCCCGGAAATAGTTGGGGTTGGCCACGAACACCGCCTGTTCGCCTGGCCGCACGCTTTCCAAATGGTAGGCACCGAAGCCGGCAGTGTTGCTCTCCATCCATTTCAGCGCCCACGGATCCTCGGCCGTGGCGTGCCTTTTCGCTTCGGTGCTGTCGTAGATCGACGGCGTATAGAGCGTCAGCGCCGACAGGAAGATCGAGCTGGGCGCCGACAGCGTGAAGGCGACCTCGTATTTCGACACCGCCTCGATACCCGTGACGTTCGACACGGTGGCGATGAAGTTGCCGGTGCGCTTCTGCTCGAAGCTTTTCTTCCAGCCCCATTCCACGTCGGCCGACGTCAGTTCGTTGCCGTGGAAGCTTTTCACGCCCTGGCGCAAGGTGAAGACGTAGCGCTTGCCCTCGTTCTCGATCCGCCATGATTCGGCGAGATGCCCCTCGATCCTGGCATTGTCGAGATAGGGGCGACCATCCTTGTCCAGGCGGCCGTAGCGGGTCAGGCCTTCATAGACCTGCACCACGGTTTCCTGCGTGCCGGGGCGCAGCGCATCGCCATCGAAGCCTTCCGGCGTGCCGGGCGCTGCCAGCAGCAGCGTGCGCGCCGCCTGCGCCTGGGCCGAGCCGATGATGGCCGGCAGTGCCAGCCCCGTTGCCAGAACATCACGCCGCTTCATGCTGCCTTCTCCCCCACGCGTTTCGGATTCTCGACCGGCACGCGAAACCCGTCGCGCACCTCGTCGAGGATGTTGATGACGTCATAGCCGTGCCGGATGTTCCGCTTGCCCACGGGATCATCCAGCGCGAACTCCCAGCGCCTGCCGTAGCCCAGGCGCTTGTCCACCGACACGAAGGTGCCGCCGAACAGCACGAAGTCGCGCGCCGGCACATCGCGCACGCGCTCGTGCAGGATGCGCAGCATGTCGGGCGGCGACAGGAAGGCCGAAACCGGCACGTCCTGATAGAGTTTCCCATCCACCCAGGATCGCAGCACGCAGGAATCCCAGCGCGCCGCCACCTCGTCCCACGGCCACAGCACGGGGGCCAGCACGTTGGGGCAGGCCTGCTTGCTCCAGAGGATGCTGGTGCGTTCCAGCGCGCGATCGGTGTGGTCGCTGCCCACGCCTACGTACAGGCGGTCGGCCTGCAGCAGCACGATCTCGACCTCGCCGGAGGTTTCCGGCACGTGCACCATGACCTCATTCGCCGTGGTCAGCGCGTGCGTGGCGATCGGGTAGATGCGGGGCGCGGGCACGCTCAGTGCGATGTGCACGCCGGCCAGCGCCACTTCCTGCTGGTGCGGCACGGCGCTGCCCGGATCGCGCGTGGCGCTGCCGAAATTGTACATCCGGCGCACGCGGAAATGCTCGGCGCGCCGCCCGTTGGCCTGGTCCACGAAGGCTTCGATATGCACCCGGGGTCCCTTCAGTGCAGTTCGGCAAGATCGAGCGCGGCCGGATCGTCGCCCGGCCCGGCATGGCGGCGCCACAGCCACACGCGCTTCAGCACGCGCCGGCGGCCGGCAGCGTCGTCATCGGTGAAGGCGCGGCGGCCATGCAGGTTGGCCAGGTTGTCCACGAACAGGAAGTCACCGGGCGCAAGCCGCGTGGTCCAGGCCAGCTCCGGCCGCGCGATCACGCTGTCCAGCAGGTCGAGTGCGGCGCGCTGGCGGTCGGTCAGCGGCGTGCCGGCCCGCACCATGCCCGGCTCGATCATGACGCGGGCGTAGTGGATGTTGAGCGTGCCTTCGGCCCATTCCAGGATCGGCTTCACGATGGTCGGCGGGCCGGCGGGCCAGGTGTGCAGCTGCGGCGGCAGGAAGTGGAATTTCTGGAACAGTTCCGCCGCCAGTCGTGAATCCGCGGCCTTGATCGCCTGCAGGATGGATGCGGCCGAGATCACGGTGCTGTCGCCGCCGGCCAGCGCATCCTGCACGCAGAGCAGGCCGATATAGGCGGGCGGGCGCATTTCCAGGCAGGCATTGTCGGTATGCGGCAGGCTTTCGCGCGCACTGGCGCCGATGCGGATCGCATCCCGGTTCGCAGCGCCCTGGTTGGTGACCGTGAACAGTCTTCGGTCGCGCGTCAGCCCCTGCCTGATCGGCCGGCCGAGATAATTGGCGATGCCCCAGGCGACAATGCCGGCGGCATCTTCGCCGAGATCGATTTTGTCAAGACCAGAGAAATGGAGGGGCTTTGAGCGCATCAGGAGATGAAAAGTGCCGGCGATTGCGCCTGCCAAGATGTAGAGAGAAAGCATGACAATGGAACGCTTATTAGATGGATGGTATTGAGATGAGTCTATGAGGAAAAATGCCGCGATCATATAACAATAATCCTAGTGACTCATTCTTAGCTTCTTTGCATCAAGCAACATATCTACAAAGTCTTTAATCTGTTGCTCGGACGCACCAAGTTTCGCGATATTTTGTTCAGATGCAGCAAGGCCATCTATATATTCTCTCATCTGAATATCGAAATTTTCTGTCAAAAACTTACTATAATCTAGATGCGGACAGCACTCATAGGTTTTTTTTGCACGCAATAGCCTTGATCGCGCTCTGTAACGAATATGCATTTTTTCAGGCATAATGATCGGAACATACAGGAGAGTGCAATCCAGTTTAACAAGGCTAGAATTTTCAATTCTATCTAAAATAAATCTATTAGCATTTCGGCTCACTTTTACATAGGCTGATGATGCGGGCTCATGTAGCTCGGCAGATGCTTGAAAGATCATAGAGTTTATCTCGTGACCTGATTAAGCCTAGGAAGCCGACCATGGTCAATTCTGTAGCACGTCAGTGAGATATTCTCATGAACCATTGCTGGATATCTCGATTGATACGTAGCTATCGTCTGGTAGCGAACATTGTTTGCCGCCAGTTCGCCGGCGGAGTATCGGCCAGCCGGACTGGACGTGATGCCAATTTTGTCAATATCTCCAGTGCTATTGTTGATCAAATGGTATACCTCTGTTTGCCTCATGCTCTGGCTGGAGTTACCGTGAATTCTGGCGTCAAGTGAGTCCAGGGCGCTGCCAACGGTATAGCCAACGGCTGCTAGAGCTGTGCTTCCACGCGCGGCACCTGCCGTAACTGCCCCCGGCCCAGCGACTACGCAAGCCCCTCCAGTTCCTGCCATGCAAACGCCCGTCGCTCCGGCGCCAATCGCTCCTCCAAACACTGATCCAGCACCAGCGCCGAGCGCTGCAAGTTTGTGCGCGAGTTGATTAAAGAGGTAGACAAACGCACCTGTCGCAGCCCCGTTTTGGAATTTGCCGCCACCGATGACCGAAGCTGTGCCGCCAAAAACGGCACTGGCGACGGTCTGGCCTACAGCTGCAAGCCGACAATGAGCGCGGTTGCGAAGCACAGGCCGGGGCAGAAGGGGATCTCGCGGTCGGCGGGGTCATGGGTGCCGGCGCGGCGGCGCAGCGCGGTGCGGATGGGCAGCGCCAGCAGGGTGACCGAGGCGGCGACGAAGAACAGTGTGGGAAGGGCCGCGAGGCCGACCCAGATGCCGGCGGCGCCGGCAAGCTTGACGTCGCCAAGGCCAAGAGGCTCCGCATCGACAACGCTTCCGAGCAACGACCTTAGGAGGTAGAGAAACACTATCGTCCAGCCCCGCCAGGTCGATGCCGCGCAGCACCAGGATGCCCGGCGGCGCATCGAGCCGTGCGCGCAAAGTCGCCACCAGCGGGGCCAGCGCCGGCAGGCGGATATCCTCCTGCTCGACCGTATCGAGCGACAGGCCATTGGCACGCGCATGCGCCAGCGCGTCGCGCAATTCGGCGTTCACCGCATCCGGCACCGCGACGCTGGCGTCGAACCCGTCGCGCGCCAGGCTTGCGGCGGTCCAGCACCGTTCGGCATCGGTCGCGATCCCACCCCGACGCGGCGCGTCGCGATGCAGCAGCGCGGTCGGCATCACCACGATCGTGCACTCCCCTGCACGCTGCATCGTGCGGCAACGCCGCCGCACGTCAAGCCGCCTTGCCCGCAGTACAAGCGATTGCGAAGCTGCCGCCGCGATGTCGCGCTATCCCAGCACGTTCCAGGAAATCCGCGTCGGCCCGCATATGTTGCGGAACCGCATCTTCGTGCCGGCGCACACCACGAACTACGGCGCCAACAACCTGCCGACCGATCGCCACCTGGCCTATCACCGTGCGCGGGCCGCCGGCGGTGCTGCGATGATCGTGTTCGAGGCGATCCGCGTGCACGAAAGCTCGCTGGGCCGCGCGCAGGGCGTGAACGGTTTTGATCGCGCGGCGATCCCGCGTTTTGCCGCGATCGCGCGCGCCGTGCAGGCGGAAGGTGCCAAACTGTTCGGCCAGATCATCCACCTGGGCCGCCACATCGACGGCAATTTCACCCGCACGCCGTCCTGGTCGGCTTCCGCCGTGCCGTGGAGCGCGCTGGCGCCGCCACCACATCCGATGACCGAGGCCGAGATTCTCGCGGTCATCGACGCGCATGCCGAGGTGGCGAGGAACCTGGTCGAGGCCGGGCTGGACGGTATCGAGATCGCCATGGGCCACGGCCACCTGATCCAGCAGTTCATGTCGCCCGCGGTGAATTTCCGCATTGATGGCTGGGGCGGCGACGAGCATTCCCGCACCCGCTTCGCGCGCGAAGCTTTACGCGCGGTGCGGCATGCGGTGGGAGACCGCGCCGCGGTGGGTATCCGCATCTCGGCCGACGAATTCCTGACCGGCGGCCTCACGCTGTCGGACATGCAGCGCATCACGGGAAAACTGTGCGACGCGGCGGCGGTCGATTTCGTGAACGTCAGCCACAGCGCCTATCACGGCAGCAAGACGATCTCGACGCAGATCGCCGACATGGCGTTCGCGCACGATGCCTTCCATCACCTGCCGCGCGGCATCGCCGCCGCGCTGCGCGAAGCCGGCCACGACACGCCGGTGTTTGCGGCCTGCCGGTTCCGCACGGTCACCGAGGCCGAAAGCTTCCTGGCCGGTGGCGCGATCGCCATGGTCGGGATGGCGCGCGCGCACCTCGCCGATCCCGGACTGGTGAACAAGGCGCGCGACGGGCGCGACGCCGAGCAGCGCCCCTGCATCGGCTGCAACCAGGGCTGCGCCGGCTTCCTGGCGCAGTCGCTGGCGATCACGTGCCTGACCAATCCCGGCGCGGGGCGCGAGGTGGACTGGGGTACCCTTGCCCCCGCGCCGGCGCCCCGGCGCGTGCTGGTGGTGGGCGGCGGCCCCGCCGGCATGGAGGCCGCCGCCATCGCCGCCGCGCGCGGCCACCAGGTGGCGTTGTGGGAGGCGATCGATCGCCTGGGCGGCGCGTTGGCCTGGACCCGCGCCATGCCGAAGCGCGCCGATTTCGGCCTGCTGCTCGATGCGCAGGCCACGGCGCTGCGCCGCGCCGGCGTGGCGGTTCGCCTGGGCCATGTTGCCGATGCCGACAAGATAGCGGCGCACGCGCCCGATGCGGTGGTGCTGGCCACGGGTGCGACCGCAGCGGTACTGTCGATCGACGGCGGCGGCCCGGTCCTGACCATGCAGCAGGCGCTGGCCGATCCCGGCGCGCTGCCCAACGCGGTCGCCGTGGTGGATACGCTGGGCAGTTGGGCGCTGGCCGGCTTCGTCGAGTGGCTGGCCGGCACGGGGCGCGCGGTCACGCTGGTGGCACCCACCGGCACGCCCGGCTGGCAGGTCAACATCTACTCGTCCTATGCGTGGCGCGACCGGCTGCGGCAGCTGGGCGTGCGCATCATCGGCCTGCACGCGCCCCGGCACTTCGATGGCGAGGCGTTGATGCTGACCGACCTGTCCACCGGCGCTCCCGGCGAGGCGCTGCGCGTGGAGGCCGTGGTGGCGCCGGCGCATGGCACGCCGAACGACGCGCTGGCGGCAGCACTGCGCGCGCGCAACGCCGCGATCGACGTGCACCTGGTGGGCGACTGTGCCAGCCCGCGCAGCGCGCTGGAGGCGGTGTTCGAGGGCCATGCGGCGGGGCGGGCGGTGTAGCGGGCGGGCGCAGGCCCTCACCCTCGCCAGGCCACGGCATCGACCCGCGGCGCATCGAACGCGCGCGCGGCGTACGCCACCAGCGCCTCCGCCCGCGCAGACTCCCAGCCGCCATACCGGCAATTGCCAAGGCACTTCGCCTCCACCTCGGCACGCGATAGCGGATCGGCCGCACCGCCGCGCAGATTCGCCTGGCGCTCCTCCATGACCGAGCCGTCGCGCAGCACCACGCGCACATGGCCGGTATAGGCGCGCGGATAGGGGTTGGCGGGGTCGACCACGTAGCCGACCTTGGCGCACAGCGCGCGCAACACCGGCTCCGCCACGCGCGCATCGGTGAAGGCATCCAGGCCCGCGCCGCCCAGCATCAGCCCGGCCGCCACGCCATAGGGCACGCTGAACTTGGCGGCATAGGCGTTGGGCGGGGCCTGCTTCGCGGCCAGTGGTTCCCACAGCCGGTGCAGGATGCCCTCCGCGGTTTCGCAAGCGATCTCGGCCACGTGCTCGGCGCGCACGCCGCGCGCGGCCAGGCGCACGGCGCAATCGACATAGGGCTGCACCATGGTGCCGTTGGCCCAGGGCTTGAACGCGATCGTCGCCGCCACCCAGTGCCGCCCGAACCCATCCAGCAGCGCGGCCCAGTCGCCATCGCGCGTGCGGGCAAAGCCGTGGAACAGGCCGTGCGGGCCTTCGAACATGCTGCGCGGGCCGAAGAAGCCGTGCCGCGCCAGCAGCGCCGCGCGCAGCCCCGCCTGCGCCGCCCAGCCGGGATGCAGCCGCTTGGTCCAGGCGCCGTCGGTGAGATACTCGATGATGCCCGACGACATCGACCCGGCCACGCCCAGCGCATCCACCACCTGCCGCGGCGAGAATTTCAGCGCCACCGCAACGGCCAGCGCGGCAGCGGGGGCGCCGAACACGCAGGTGGGATGGAAGCCCGCCTTGTGCACTGCCTTCGGCACCACGGTGGAAAGCCGGCAGATCGCCTCGGCCCCCACCGCGATGCCCTGCAGCGCCTCGGCGCCCGCGATGCCGAAGCGCTCGGCGGCAGCCAGCACGGCGGGCACGATCACCGCGCCGGAATGCACGGGGCCGCCTTCAAAGGTGTCGTCGTAGTCCTCGCCATGCGCGGCGGTGCCGTTGACCAGCGCTGCGTCGGCCGCGCCGAACCCGCCCGCGTGGCCGATCGCGGTGCAGGGGCCGCTGCCTTCGGCGGTGGCCAGCGTGGCGCCCACGTAGTCCGTGCCGCGCGCCGCCACGCACAGCCCGGCCACATCCATCAGCAGCCGTTCGCAGGTCTCGCGCACCGCCGCATCCGGGCGCGCGGCAAGGGCTGCCGAGGCCAGGGTTTCGGCGATCGTCGCATCACTCATGCACGCGTCCTTGCGAAATCACGCCACAGCGACCAGGCGGTCAGCGCGGCTGCCAGCGCCAGCAGGCCGGCGGAAACGGGGTCCTGCAGGAACACCATGTGGTCGCCGCCGCCGATCAGCAGGCTGCGGCGATAATTGCTTTCCACCATGAAGCCCAGCACCACGCCCAGCACCAGCGGCAGCGTGGGCACGCCAGCCAGGCGCAGCGCATAGCCGGCGGCACCGGCCGCCAGCACGAGGCACAGGTCGAAGAAGCTCTGCTCGATCGCGAACACGCCCGACAGCACCAGCGCCAGGATGGCTGCCAGCAGATAGGGTTTGGGCCGGTTCACCAGCCACAGGCAGGGTGTCAGGATCACCAGGCCCAGCAGCAGCATGGCGATGTTGGCCAGCAGCAGGCCCCAATAGAGGCCGGCCACGACATCGGGCGCCTTCTCGAACAGCATGGGGCCGGGCTGCAGGCCATGGATCAGGAACCCGCCCAGCAGGATCGCCGCCGAGTTCGATCCCGGAATGCCAAGGCTCAGCAGCGGCACCAGGGCGGTTGCGGTGACCACGTTGTTGGCCGATTCCGGCGCGGCCACGCCTTCCTCGCTGCCGTGGCCGAATTTCTCGGGCGTGGCGGACCAGCGGCGGGCTTCGTTGTACGCCATGAAGGCGGCCACGGTGCCGCCGGCGCCGGGGGTCACGCCCTCGAAGGTGCCGATGCCGCAGCCGATCGCCTGGGCGCGGAACAGTTTGCGCTGCATGGCAAGGCCGGGCAGCTTCAGCCGCGTGTCGCCCTTGTCGGCGCGCGCCCAGGCGGGCTCGCCGATCTGCACCAGCATCTCGCTGACCGCGAACAGCCCCACCATGACCAGGATCGGCCGCACGCCGCCCAGCAGGTCGGGGCTGCCGAAGGTGAAGCGCGGCACGCCGGACACGGGGTCGGTGCCGATGGTGGCGACCAGCAGGCCAAGGCAGGCGGCGATGATGCCCTTCGGCAGCGACCCGCCCGAGAGCGAGGCGATCACCGACAGGCCAAGGATCGCCAGCGCGAAATAGGCGGGCGGCGTGAACGCCAGCGCCACCTCGGCCAGTGGCTCGGTCGCCAGCACCAGCACGGCCAGGCCGAACAGCCCGCCGACCAGGCCCGACACCAGCGAGATGCCCAGTGCCTCGCCGGCGCGGCCCTGGCGCGCCATCTCGTAGCCGTCGATGGTGGTGGCGGCGGCGGAGTTGGTGCCGGGCGTGCGGATCAGGATGGCGGGGATCGACCCGCCATATTCCGCCCCCACATACACGCTGGCCAGCAGCACGATCGCGGTCACGGGCTGCATGCCGTAGGTGAAGGGCAGCAGCAGCGCCATGGCGATGGAGGGCGAGATGCCCGGCAGGGCGCCGCCGAAGATGCCCCACAGACAGCCGCCCACCGCCGCCGGCACGGTCCAGCCGCCAAGCGCGTGAACAAGCGTTTCCATCAACCGCCGAACAACTGGCCTACGGGGAACGCCACGCCCAGCAGCTTGACGAAGCCGAGCCAGAACAGCGCCGCCATACCAAGGCCGAACGCGGCCGTGGTGAGGTCCAGGCGCGCGCCCGCATAGCGCGCCACACCGGCGCCAAACAGGCCGAGCGCCAGCGGATACCCGATAACGGGCGCCGCCAGCACATAAAGCACCATGGCCGCGAACAGCCCCGCCGCCTTGGCGTGCGCGGTGGCGCCGCGGCCGGACGCCTGCGGCATTGGCCGCAGCACGCTGCGCAGCACCAGCAGCAGGCCGGCACCGGCCATCACCGCCGCCAGAACCTTCGGCACGCCCCCGGCGCCGACAGCATCGGACAAAAAACTGTCCTGGATCGCCGACGCCTGGTGGAACCACGCCCCGCCCAGCGCCACGGCGCCCAGGCCGAAGACTGCGTCGCGCGAAAGCCTCAGCGGATCACCCCCATCTCGCGCAGGCCCGCTTCCAGGCCGGCGGCGAAATCGACCGTGAACCGCCGTGCCTCGGCGCGCCCCAGCATCAGCGGCACCAGCGCTTCCCTGGCATAGACCTCGCGATAGGCGGGGCTTTCCAGCGCGCTGCGCAACGCCGTTTCCCACTGCGCCGCCAACTCGTCCGGCATGGCCTTCGGCCCGGCAAGGCCGCGGAACTTCGTCACCACCAGGTCGATGCCCTGTTCCTTCGCGGTCGGCAGGTCGGGGAATTCCGGCAGGCGGCGTTCGGTCAGCACGCCCAGCAGTTTCACCCGCCCGGCATCGAGCTGTGCGCGCACTTCCTGGATCTCGCCGATGCCGATCTCGAAGGTGCCGTTCAGCACGCCGATCATCAGGTCGGCGCCACCTTCGTGGCTGACCACCGCGGCCCGCGCGCCGACCAGTCGATTGAGCCGCTCCAGCGCGATGCGCTCCAGCGATGCGGGATTGGCCGCCCCCCAGCGCTGCCGGCCGGGGTTGGACCGCGCCGCGCCCATCGCGCCGCCCAGCGATGTGAAGGGCGATTGCGCGCGGGTGTAGATCACCTCGGGGTCCAGGAACACGATGGCGAGGGGATCCAACCCGTCCCAGCCCACCTCCACGCGGCTCAGCAGGCTCGTCTGGATGTAGGTGGGGGTGGTGGCGTAGAACATGCCGCCATTCGGCGCGCTGCGCGCCACCCGCGCCACCGCCGCAGCACCCGACCCGCCGCGGATGTTCTCCACGCCGAAACCCACGCCCATGATGGGCGTGAGGTGCTTCACCAGCTCGCGCAGGAACACGTCGCTGCCGCCGCCGGGGGATGAGTGGGTGACCAGCGTGACCGGGTTCACCGGGTAGCGCGCCTGCGCGGGCGCCGGCACACAGGGCAGCAGCGATCCCAGCGCGGTGCCGAGCGCCAGGCGGCGGCTCAACATGGACATCTGCTCCCCTCTCTGGCGATTGTTGCGCCGAGTGTGGGTGCAATCGCGCGCCCCGCGCAAGGCGGCGGCCCGCCCATGCCGGTGCATGCAGGCGGGCGCCCAGGGGAGAGATGGCATGGCGTTCGATCTGATCCTGTCCGGCGGTCGCGTGATCGACCCTTCGCAGACTCTCGACGGGATCAACGACGTCGCGTTCAAGGATGGCAAGGTCGCGAAGGTGGCACCGTCGATCGCGGCCGCGCCGGGCACCGAGGTGCGCGACGTGTCGGGCCACATCGTGACGCCCGGGCTGATCGACCTGCACACGCATGTCTATGTGCACGGCACGTCGCTGGGCATCGACGCGGAGGAATTCTGCCGCACCTCGGGCGTCACCACGGCGATCGACACGGGCAGCGCGGGGCCGGGCAATTTCGCCGGCTTCCGCAGGCATGTGATCGAACCCTGCCAGGTGCGCATCCTGGCCTACCTGCATGTCAGCCACGCCGGCATCTACGGCTTTTCCAGGCGCGTGATGGTTGGCGAGAGCGAGGAGATGCGGCTGATGAACCCGGTGGACGCGGTGGCGGTGGCAGACGCCAACCGTGACCTGATCGTCGGCATCAAGGTGCGGGTGGGGCGGCATGCCAGCGGCACCTCGGGCGTGGCGCCGCTCGATGTCGCGCTGCAGGTGGCGAACGAGGTGGGCATGCCGCTGATGGCGCATATCGACCACCCGCCGCCCAGCTACGAGGAGGTGGTGGAGCGGCTGCGGCCCGGCGACATCCTGACGCACGCCTTCCGCCCCTTCCCGAATGCGCCGATCAACGCGCAGGGCACGGTGAAGCAGGTGGTGCTGGCGGCGCGCGCGCGGGGCGTGTTCTTCGATATCGGCCACGGCCAGGGCAGCTTCGCCTTCAAGACCGCGCGCGCCATGCTGGCCAGCGGTTTTCTGCCCGACACGATCAGCTCCGACGTGCACACGCTGTGCATCAACGGCCCCGCCTTCGACCAGGTGACCACCATGTCGAAGTTCCTGTGCATGGGCATGTCGCTGCCGGAGGTGATCGCGGCATCGACCGTGAACGCCGCGGTGGCGCTGAAGCGGCTGGAGCTGGGCAGCCTGAAGCCGGGCAGCGTGGGCGATGCCACCGTGCTGTCGGTGAAGGATGGCCGCTTCGACTACGTCGATGTGGTGGGCGAGCATCTTGAGGGCGACAAGCGGATCGTTTCCGACGGCGTGGTGGTGCAGGGCAGGTGGTGGCATGGGGCAATTCCGGTGCGCGCCTGATACCCGCTGCCTATGGAACGGATGCGCGCACGGTATTTTTCTTCGCGGGCGTGATTCGCGACCCTGGTGGGCAATGCGGCACCGGCCGCCGCAGCCACCTTCAGGAAGGATCGTTCACATGCCATCCCCCACCCGCGCCGTGCTGCGGCGCAGTCTTGCAATCGGCGCCGCCATGCTGGGCCTGCTGGGCGCCGGCCATAGCTTCGCCGGCGAATGCCCGGCCGACCGCGTGGTGGGCAGCAGCAATCCGCAGATCATGACCACGCCATCCGGCGTGACCGACAGCGTGCTGTCGTCGATCGACCTGTCGCGCGCGCCGTACAACACGCCGCATCGCCTGCTGCGGCTGCGCCGCCTGGTGGTGCAGCCGGGCGGCGTGGTGCCGTGGCACAGCCACAGCGAACGCCCGGCGATCATCTACATCGTTGAAGGCGAGATCACCGAATACGCCAGCACCTGCGCGGTGCCGATCCTGCACAAGGCGGGCGAATCCACCACCGAGCAGCACCCCACGCAGCATTGGTGGCGCAACAATTCCGGCCGGCCGGCGGTGCTGCTGTCGGCCGATTTCTTCCCCAACGGCCATGACGACCACATGATGTAGGCGCGCGCGAATTGTCATGCGCCGCCGATGGCGCGGGGTGCATGCTGGCACCCCGCGCCGCACCGCCAGGAACGCATCCGCCATGCCGCCCACGCTGATCGATGCCCCGGCACCCATGGCGATGCGCCGCGCGGACAGCGTGCTGCGCAGCCTGGTGATCGGCCTGACCGCGTTCCTGACCGTGGTTGATCTGTTCGCGACCCAGGCGATCCTGCCGTCGCTGACCCTGGCGTACGGCGTCAGCCCCGCCGCCATGGGCACGGCGGTGAACGCCTGCACGTTCGGCATGGCGGTGTCCGGCCTGGCGGTGGCGCTGCTGGGCAGCCGCATCGACCGGCGGCTCGGCATTCTGGTCAGCCTGGTCGTGCTGGCGGTGCCCACCGCGTTGTTGGCCAGCGCGCCGGACCTCACGTCCTTCGCCGCACTGCGCGTCATGCAGGGCGTGTGCATGGCGTCGGCGTTCACGCTGACTCTCGCCTATCTGGGCGAGCAGCCGGGGCCGGGCGGTGCGGCCGCATCGATCGCCGCCTACATCACCGGCAACGTCGCCAGCAACCTGGTCGGGCGGCTGGTGTCCGCGGCGCTGGCCGACCATTTCGGCCTGGCCGTGAATTTCTATGGCTTTGCCGTGCTGAACCTGGTCGGCGCCGTACTGGTGTTCTTCACCGTGAAGCGGGCGCCCCGCATGCCCGAAGCGCCGATGATGGCGGGGCCCGCCATGATGCGCGTGGCGGCCTGGCGCGCGCACCTGGCAGTGCGCGCGCTGCGTGCCGGCTTCGCCATCGGCTTCTGCATCCTGTTCGCCTTCATCGGCACCTTTACGTACGTTACCTTTGTGCTTACCGGTCCCGGCTTCGGCATCAGCACCATGATGCTGGGCTATGTGCACCTGGTGTTCCTGCCATCGATCCTGAGCACGCCACTGGCGGGCCGTGCTGTGATGCGCTTTGGCACGCAGCCCGCCTTCCTGGCGGCACTGGCGGTGGCGGCGATCGGCCTGCCGCTTCTGCTGCTGCCCTCGATCCCCGCGGTGCTGGCGGGGTTGGCGCTGGTCGCGGTGGGCACGTTCTTCGCGCAGGCCGTGGCCACGGGCTTCATCGGCCGCGCCGCCTCGCGCGACCGTGCTGCCGCCAGCGGCCTCTATCTCGCGAGCTACTTCAGCGGCGGGCTGGTCGGCACCGTGCTGTTGGGTCACGCCTTCGAGGCGCTCGGCTGGCCCGGCACCGTGGCGGGCATCGGGCTGGCGCTGGCCTTGGCCGCATGGCTGGGGCGGCGGCTGGTGCTGCCCTCGACTGAAGCCCCGTCCGCGTCCGTCGTCGTTGCCTGCCCGGGCCAGCGATAGCGTCGCAGGGCCTGCACGAACTTCGCCAGCGGCGACGACCAGCGCCGCCCCGCCACGGTCACCAGGCTGATCTCGCGCTTGACTTCCGGCTCCAGCACGGGGCGCAGCGCAAGGCCGGGGTGCGTCGCCGAGAACTCCGGCACGAAGCACACGCCCATGCCGGCCGCGACCATGGTCTGGATCCAGTCCTCGCGCTCGCTGCGATAGGATCGATTGATGTGCGCGCCGGCGGCCTCGCAGGTCTCCCGCAGCACGTCGCGGAATTCGCAGTTGATGCGCTGCAGATAGATCTCGCCATCCATGTCGGCCATGGTGATGGCATTGCGCCGCGCGAAGCGGTGGCCCACGGCGCAGGCAACCACGAAGCGTTCGCTGTACAGCGGATCGGCGCGCAGCCGTTGGTCGCAGGCGCCCGGCTGTCCCATCACCGCCACGTCCAGCTCGCCCTGGATCAGGCCCTCGGTCAGGCGGGACGGCACGGCCTCGGTCAGGGTCAGCTCGATGCCGGGGTGGTCGGCGCGGAATCGGTTCAGGAAGGCCACGAAGCGCATGGGCCCGATGGTGCACATCACGCCCAGGCGCAGATGCGCACTTTCCAGCCGCAGGAAACGCTGCGCGGTGTCCTTGGCCGCGCTGGTGCGCGCCATCACCTCCTCCAGGTGGGGCTGCATCAGCCGGCCCAGCTCGGTCAGGTGCGTGTTGGCGCGGTCGCGCACGAACAGCAGGCCGCCCAGCTCGCCCTCGATCTTCTGGATCGCGCGCGTCAGCGCCGGCTGGCTGACGTTGCATGCCTCGGCCGCCTTGGTGAAGTTCAACATGCGGCAGACCGCGAGGAAGTAGCGGATCTCGTGCAGTTCCATCAGCGCGTCTCCGGTGGCGCCGACGCACGCTAACACGGGATCGAAGGCGGAACGAAATGATCGCGCCGTTCATGCGCAGGCTGCATCGACCTGATTGCGAGGCGGCATTGGGCAGCGACCTGCCGGAGCGCGACGATGCGCCATGGAAACGGCCACCACGGCCGGCCACGCGGGAGGATTGGGCGTATGACCAGCATGATGATCGAGACGCGATCCGGCATGATGCGGGTCACCCAGCCGGATCGGTTCGGCCCCCTGATGCAGGCCGCGCAGGCGGGCGACGGCGCTGCCTACAACGCGCTGCTGCGGGGCGTTCTGCCGCTGCTGCGCGCCAGGCTGCGCCAGCGCCTTTATCAGCCCGCCGATGCCGAGGACGCGGTGCAGGACACGCTGCTGGCCGTGCATGCACTGCGCCACACCTATGACCCCGGGCGGCCCTTCCTGCCGTGGCTGTTTGCGATCGCCGAGCGCAAGGCGATCGATCGGATGCGCAGCAGTGGCCGCCGACGCGCCCGCGAAACTTCGCTGGACGACGTCCCAGCCGACAGCATGACCCTTGCCGCCGCACCGCGTGCCGAGGCGGAGGTGGCGGCCCGGCAGGTGCGCGACCTGATCGCGCGCCTGCCGCCGGCCCAGCGCGCGGCGCTTTCCCTGGCCAAGCTGCGGGAGCTGCCGCTGACAGAGGCCGCGCGCGAAAGCGGCATGAGCGTGGGGGCCCTGAAGGTTGCGTCCCATCGCGCCGTGCGCGCACTGCGGCGCATGGTCAGCAGCCTTGCTACAGCACCCGGTCCTGTTCCGGAATCACCTCACCGCGATGCACGCGCAGCATGTTGCCCAGCCAGTGACTCACGCTGCGCCTGGAATTCTCGAACGCGGTCGAGGCGCAGTGGGGCGTGACGATCACGTTGGCCATGTGCAGCAGGGGGTGATCCTGCGGCGGCGGTTCGCTGTCGAACACATCCACGGCCGCGCCGGCCAGGCGGCCTGCGCGCAGTGCCGCCACCAGGTCGGCCTCCACCACCACGCCGCCCCGTGCCACGTTCACCAGCAGCGCGGTGGGCTTCATCAGGCCGAACGCGCGCGCATCCAGCATGCCCTTGGTTTCGGGCGACAGCGGGCAATGCAGGGACACCACGTCGCTTTCCGCGAGCAGCGCATCGAGGCTGCGGTACGACACGCCAAGGGCTGCTTCCTCGGCCTCCGGCAGCCGCGTGCGGTTGTGGTACAGCACAGTGCAGTCGAAGCCGGACAGGCGCCGCGCCACGCCGCGGCCGATCGCGCCCAGGCCGATGATGCCCACCGTCTTGCCGGTCAGCAGCACGCTTTGCTTCCACACCTCGTTCTTGGCCCAGCCGCCGGCCGCGGTGGAGATGTGCGCGGGCACGATGCGCCTGCCCAGCGCGATCATCAGGCCCACCGCGAACTCCGCCACCGGCACCGCGTTGCTGCCGGTGGTGCGCGCCACCTGGATGCCCCGGGCGCGGCAGGCATCCAGGTCGATGTTGTCGATGCCGACGCCCCATTTGTGCAGCAGCTTCAGCTTCGGCCCGGCGTCCAGCACGTCCTTCGGCACCGGCACATCCCACCACAGGGCATAGTCGGCGTCGGCCACCTCGGCCTTCAGGTCCGCGACGTCGCGGCCCTTTACCGCGCTTGCGGTGAACCCCGGCGGAAGCAGGTCCTGGATGATCGCCGCCATCTCGGGCGCGATCGGTTGCAGCAGCGCGATCTTGGGCATTACTGGCCCGCCTCCACCTTAGCCGCCTCCACCTTGGCCGTGGCGCCGCTGATCACGCCCAGCTTCTCGCCCTTTGCCACGCGTGCCTGGGTCGCCAGGCCCCGTTCCTGCCGCGCAATCGCGGCGCGGGCCTCGGCCTCGGCCTCGTCGGGCGGAAGAACAAGCACGCCGGATTCGTCGCACAGCACCGCGTCGCCCGGCAGCACCACGGCACCACCGATCGCCACCGGCACATTCATGCGCCCGCCCAGGTCATAGACGCGCGTGGTGATCGGCGCGAGGCCGCGGCCCCACAGCGGAAAGTCCGATGCCTCGACCTCCTCCAGGTCGGTGCAGGGACCATCGACCACGCCGGCCCTGGCGCCGGCGGCCTTGGCGGCCACGGTCACGCCGCCGCCCCAGCAGGCGTGGCGCACGTCGCCCAGGCGATCCACCACCAGGATGTCGCCGGGGCGCAGCAGCCCCAGCGCGTGATGCAGCAGCGTGCTGTCGGCGCCCGGAATCTGCACCGTGATCGCGGTGCCGGCGACCCGCTTGCCGCGCAGCAGGGCGCGCACGCCGCGATCCACGAAGCCCCAGTGCCGCCAGTGGCCGATCGTGGCGGTCTCGCTTTGCTCCAGCAGCGCCACCACCTCGGCGCTGAGTTTTCCGGGCATGGGATTCACGATGTATTTGGGCAACGCAGTCACTCCTTCGCCAGGGTCTTGGTGAGGCCCGCGGCGCGCTCCACCAGCAGCACCACAGCCAGCGCGATCGCCACCAGCAGCATGGACAGTGCGGCCACCAGCGGGTCGGTGCGGCGTTCGGCGTAGCGGAACAGTTCCACGGGCAGCGTGGTCAGCCGGGGGCCGACCAGGAACAGCGAGATCACGGTTTCGTCGAAGCTGACCAGGAAGGTCAGCGCCGCCGCGGCGAAGGCGCCGGGGGCGGCCAGCGGCACGGTCACGCGCAGTGCCGCGCGTATGGGGCCGGCGCCCAAGGTGCGCGCGGCGGCCTCGAGCTCCGGTGGCACGGCCGCGATCGCGGTGGTCAGGATGCGCACCGCGAACGGCACCGCAAGCGTCAGGTGCGCGATCACCAGCCCAGGCCAGGTCGCCACCAGCTTCAACGGCTGCAATGCCAGCAGCAAGGCAAGGCCCAGCACCAGGGACGGCAACAACAGCGGTGCGGCGAGCACTCCGGCCAGCAGCCCGCGGCCCGGGAATTCCAGCCGCGCGATGGCATAGGCGGCGGGCAGCCCCAGCAGCAGGGCCAGCGTGGCGACGATCAGCGCCAGCAGCGCCGAGGTGCCGAGTGCCGCCAGGATTTCGGCGTTCGCGAACAGGGCGGCGTACCAGCGCAGCGACAGGCCAGGCGGCGGAAAAGTCAGGAAGTTGCCGGACGAGAACGACACCGCCACCACCACCAGCACCGGCGCCAGCAGCAGCGTGAAGCCGCACAGCGCTGCCAGCAGCAGCACCGGCCCGGGGCGGCGCGGGCCGGCGCGGCTCATGCGCGCGGCTTCGGCAGCAGGCCGCGCAGCAGCAGGGCAGCCACCAGCGCGGCCAGCAGCAGCATCGCCAGCGCCGCCGCGCCGGGCCAATCAACGGTCTGCAGCGCGAGATCGAAGATTTCCGTGGCGACCACGAACACGCGCCCGCCGCCCATCAGCCGCGGCGTGATGAAGGCCGAGGCGCCGAGCACCACGGTCAGGGCGAAGGCCGCCGCCAGCGCGGGCGCCGCCAGCGGCAGGGTGACGCGCAAAAAAGTGCGGGCGCGGCCGGCGCCCAGCGTGGCGGCGGCTTCCGAAAGCCGCGGGTCAAGCCGTCCCAGCCCGGCCAGCAGCACCAGCACCGCATAGGGCATCAGGCTTTCGGTCAGCCCGATGCGTACCCCGGTCCAGTTGTTGATGAGCCGCTGGGGTGCAATGCCCAGCGCACCCAGCAGCGCGTTCACCGTGCCGGCATCGCCCAGGATGGCAAGCCAGCCGATCACCCGCGCGGTGCCGGAAACCAGCAGCGGCGCCACGGCGGCCAAGGCAAGCGGCCCGCGCCAGCGTGGCGGTGCGGCGCGGATCGCCAGCGCCACCGGCAGCGCGAAGGCAACCGCGGCGGCGGCGCAGCCGGCGGCCAGCAGCAGCGTGTCCATGGCAAGACCCGGCAGCAGATCGTCATCGAGCAGTTTTGCGTAGGTGTCCGTCGTCAGCGCCGGCTGCATCGCGCCCAGATCGTCGGTGCGGTTCAGACTGATGCGGAACAGCAGCGCGATCGGCCACAGGAAGCCGATGCCCATCACCACCACCGCCGGCAACGCGAGCAGCCAGCCGGTCATGCGGCGAACACGGCCAGCGCGTCGGGCGGCAGCGTCGCTGCCATGCTGTCGCCCGGCGCGAATTGCTCGGTCGCCGGCGCTTCCGCGAGCAGCGGGCCCAGCGCCGAGTCCAGCCCCAGCAGCACGGTGGCGCCTTCGTAGGTGCGGGTGGTGACGCGCACCGGCACGTCGCCGGTGGCGCCGAGTGCCACGCGGTGCGGGCGGATGAACACATCGACCTTGCCGCGCGGTGGCGTATGGGCAGCGCGCAGCATCACACCGTTTGCCTGCACCATGCCGGGCGCGGAAACTTCGGCGGCGAAGCGGCTGGAACGGCCGACGAAGCCCGCCACGAAGCGCGTGGCGGGATGCTCGAACAGTTCTTGCGGCGGGCCGACCTGTTCCAGCCGCCCGTGATCCATCACCGCCACCAGGTCGGCCATGGCCAGCGCTTCCGACTGGTCGTGCGTGACGATGATGGCGGTGGTGCCCAGGCGGCGTTGCAGCGCACGGATTTCCTCCCGCACGCCGTCGCGCAGCTGGGCATCCAGCGCGGAAAGCGGCTCGTCCAGCAGCAGCAGGTCGGGCTGGATGGCAAGCGCCCGGGCCAGCGCCACGCGCTGCTGCTGGCCGCCGGAAAGCGCGCGGGGCTTGCGCTGTGCCAGGTCGGCCATGCCGACCATGGCCAGGGCGTCGCTGACCCGCGTGGAACGCTCGGCGCGGGAGAGGGGGCGGGTTTCCAGGCCGAAGCCGACATTCGCCGCCGCGGTCATATGCGGAAACAGCGCGTAGCTCTGGAACACCACGCCCATGTTGCGTGCCTCGGGCGGCAGCCCTGTGATGTCGTGCCCATCCACCCGCACGTGCCCGGCATCGGCGCGTTCCAGCCCCGCCACCAGCCGCAGCGTGGTGGTCTTGCCGCAGCCCGAGGGTCCCAGCAGCGCCAGCAGCGCGCCCCGTGGCACCGCAAGGTCAAGCCGATCAACCGCCGGCGGGTTCGCCCCGAAGCGGCGCGTCAGGCCTGAGAGTTGGAGGTGCGGATTCAGCGGGTCGAGGCCGCGATCACCTCGCGCCGCCAGCGCTGGTTCCACGGCTCGCGCAGCCGCAGCATCTCGTTCCAATCGACCGGGATCACGCGGTTGCGGAATTCCGGGGCAAGCGCCGTGCGGGCCAGGGCCGCCGGCGCCACCGTGGCGGTCGCGTTGGTCGGGCCATAGAACATGCGCTCGGTGAAGGCGGCCTGCGGGCCGGCCGACAGGGCGTGCGTGAAGAACGCCGCCGCCCGGGCACGGTTCTTGCCGTTCGCGACGATGTTGATGGTGTTGATCTGGAACACCGTGCCCTCGGTCGGCAGCATCACGCCGATGCGGCCCTGCGACTGGTCCGAATAGAGCTGCGCCCGCGCGTTCCAGCCGGTGGCAAAACGCACCTGGTCGTTCAGGATCAGCGTGTAGCCATCAGGGGAGGGGTCAAAGGTCTGCACCGCGGGCGCCAGTTCGCGAAGCCGCGGGATGGCGGCATTGGCGTTGCGCCAGTCGCCCGACGCCGCATGCGCCAGCATGGCGGTGATCGCCAGGCCCTGGATGTTGGGCGGCGCGGACAGCGCGATCCTGCCGCGATGCTCGGGCTGCCACATCACGGCCAGGCTGGTGGGCGCGGGCTGCACGGCGCGCGAATCATACACGATCACCAGGTGGTCGTAGGTGACCGCCGGGCCGCATTCGCCGCCTGCCTGGCGCGCCATGGGGTCAAGCTGCGCCAGCACCGGGAACTGCGTGGCATCCACCTTCTCCACCAGGCCCTCGGCGCAGGCCAGGGCGGCCGTGGTGACATCCATGATCACGATGTCGGTCTGCGGGTCGGCCTTCTGGGCGCGCAGCGTGCCCAGCATCTGCGCGCTGGTGCCGCCCTCGGCATACTGGGTGGGGCCGAAGGGGTTCAGCACCACGGCGGTGTAGTTGTCGCGGAAGATGCCGGCATAGGCCATCACCGTGACGGGCGCCTGCGCCACGGCCGCACACGGCAACAGAAGGGCAACAAGGGCTGGCGCCAGGCGGTGCATGATGAAGCTCCCCGGAATTTGACATCCAGGCTTGCGCGCGTGGCGGGGCGAGTAAAGCGGAATCGCGGCCTTGGCCGTGCCCTGGTCAATCGCCCGTCAACCCGCCTGTCTTAGTGTTGCGCGATCCGCCATGGTATTGAGCCATCGCGGTTTCATGCGATAGAGGCGGGGGATGCCGGGCGTGCAGCGAAGGACGATTCTGGGATTTGGCGCGGCCGCGACGGCCATGGCGCTGGGCCGGGGTGCGACAGCACAGCCGGCAACCCCTGCCGGCGGCCTGGTGCTGGTGCTGAACTCGGCCGAGGCCACGTTCAGCCGCATCGACCTTGCCACAAGGCGCGAGGTGGACCGCCAGCCGGCGCTGCGCGAGCCGCACCACATCATCCGCGGCCCCGGCGACACGGGCCTGATCCTGGCGGATTCCGGCGGCAACGAGTTCCTGTTCGTCGATCCCGCCAGCGGCCAGGTGCGGCGGCGCGCGCGCATCTCGAACCCCTATCACCTGGCGCTTTCGCCGGACGCGGCCAGCATGATCGTGCTGTCGCTGCGGCGCGACCAGATCGACCTGTACGATACGTCCGACATGCGGCTGGTGCGGCGGCTTGCCATGCCGGTGAAGCCCAGCCACCCCGCCTATGCGCCGGACGGCCGGATGGCCTTCGCCACGCTGCAGGGCAGCGGCGAGGTGGTGGCGGTCGATACCGCGACCCAGGAACTGCGCTGGCGGTCCGCGGTGGGGCCGGAGCCCGCCGGCATCGCCTGGGCGCCGTGCGGCCTGCTGGTGGCCGGCATCATGGGTGCCGACCACGTGGCCGCGATCAATCCGGATGACGGGCGCGTGGAGCGCCAGATTGTCACGGGGCGTGGCGCGCATGCCGTGTTTCCCGGGCCCGATGGTGCCACCCTGTTCGTCACCAACCGCGTGGCCGGCACGATCAGCGTGCTGGATGGCCAGACGCTGGCGGAATTGCGCCGCTACGCCACGCCCGGCGGGCCGGACTGCCTGGCCTTCGCACCGAACGGCAGGGAACTTTGGTACACGCGCCGCTGGGCGCAAAGCGTGGGCGTGCTGGACCTGGAAAGCGGCCAGGTCGCGGCCACCATCCGGGTGGGCCGCAGCCCGCATGGCATCTTCATCGCGGCGTAGTTTCTGCGGCGCCGCGCTGGCGGCTGCTGTTCCGTTGGCCACGTCAAGCCAGGCCGCCGGTGGAACGCTGTTCCTGACCCTTGACACCGGGTGGATGAGCGAAGCGCTGCTGATTGCCGATACGCTCGCCCAGCGCCGCATCCGCGCCACGCTGTTCCTGGCCGATGAGCGCACCTTTCGCGGCGACACCTGCCTTGCCGACTCGTGGAGCGATTTCTGGCGCGCACGGGTGAACGAAGGCCACGCCTTCGGCAGCCACACCATGCGCCACTGGTATTTCCGGGGCGACCCCGGACCCGACCGCGTGACGTTCCAGTCGTACGACCGGCGCCAGACCACCACGCTGACGGCCGAGCAGATGTGCGCCGAGTTGCGCGCGCCGGAGGCGCGGCTGCGCGCCATGACCGGGCGTGGCTTCGATCCGCTGTGGCGCGCACCTGGCGGCAGGCTGACCCCGAACGCGCAACGTTTCGCGGCGACATGCGGCTTCCGCCATGTCGGTTGGAGCGACGCGGGCTTCCTGGGCGACGAGCTGCCCAGCGACCGCTATCCGAACAGCGTGCTGCTGCGCCGGGCGTTGGCCAATATCCGCGATGGCGACGTGCTGGTGCTGCACTGGGGCATCCGCAGCCGCGTCGAGAAATTCGCGCACGTGCTGGTGCCGCTGCTCGATGGGTTGCTGGCCAAAGGGTTTCGCTTCGAGACGCTGGCGGGCGGGGCGACATGATCGACTGGCTGCTGGAACTGCGGTCCGCCCTGTTCGAGGACATCGTGGTGCCGGCGATGTATGCGCTGGGCCTGATGCGCTGGAGCGAGGATGCGTTCGAGTGGCTGAACTTCATGCTGTTCGGCCTGCTGCAGATCGTGGTGATCGCGCTGGTCTGCCGGCCGCTGGAACGCTGGCACCCGGTCGAGGCCGTGACCGACCACCACAGCGTGCGCACCGACATCACCTATACCTTCGTGCGCAACCTGGGCCTGCTGCCGCTGGCGATGTTCGTGCTGTTCCGGCCGCTGGCGGTGGCGTGGGAAGCGGGCCTGGCGCGGCTGGGGTTCGTGGCACCGACCCTGGAAAGCCTGCTGCCGTTCCTGGCCCAGGCGCCGTTCCTGTCCTTCGTGCTGTACGTCGTGCTGCTGGACCTGGCCGACTACTGGCGGCACCGGCTGCAGCACAGCATCGGCTGGTGGTGGGCGCTGCACAGCGTGCACCACGCCCAGCCGCAGATGACCTGCTGGACTGACAGCCGCAACCACGTGCTGGACGACATTCTCCGCGCGGCGTGGTTCGCGGGGGCGGCCACGCTGATCGGCGTGCCGCCCGGCCAGTTCCCGCTGGCCAGCATGGTGCTGCGCGTGTTCGAGGCGCTGAGCCACGCCAACCTGCGCAGCGATTTCGGCCCGCTGGGTCGGCTTGTGGTCAGCCCGAAGTTCCACCGCGTGCATCACGCTCGCGACCATGCCGAGGCGCCGCACGACCGCACGCATGGCTGCAATTTCGCGGTGCTGTTTCCGCTGTGGGACATGATCTTCGGCACCGCCCGCTACGGCGGCGCCTATCCGGCCACGGGTGATCTCTCGGGCAGCACGCTGCTCGCGCGCGGCGGCTGGTTCGGCACCCAGGCGGCTGGCCTGGCCCGGTTCGCCCGCGCCTTGGCGGGGCGGGATCGGAGCTGATCTAGGCCAAACGGCCCCCGGGCAGCGCCTGGCCGGCGCCGCGCAGCAAGGCATCGAGCCGCGCCGCGGCCGCCTGCCAGGTGAAGCGGTCGGCCACCATCGCGCGCGCCGCCTGGCCCAGCGCGTGGCGGGTTGACGCCTCCGCGAACAGCCCCAGCACGGCATCCGCCATGCGGCGCGGATCATCCTGCACCAGCACCCTGTGCTCCGGCGGCAGCACCAGGCCGTTGGTGGCCAGGCTGGACAGCACCACGGGCCGGGCGCAGGCCCAGGCCTCCAGCACCTTGTTCTTGATGCCGGCACCGGTGCGCATGGGCGCGATCGCGGCCCAGGCCCCGCGCAGCAGCGGCACCAGGTCGGGCACGTCCGCCAGCACCGCGATGCCATCATGGCCGTGCAGGGCCGCGATCTCCGGCACCGGACGGCGGCCCGCGATCACCAGTTGCGCCTCGGGCCTGGCTTCCCGCACCAGCGGCCAGACCAGGGTGGCGGCGTGGCGCACCGCATCGACATTGGGGGGAAAATCGAGCGTGCCGGTGAAGGCCAGCGTCGGCACCGGCGCCTCCGGCAGCAGGCTTGCCGCGTTGGGCAGGGCCACGCCGTTGGGCACCACGTGCACGCGGCCCTGCCCGCCCAGGCGCGTGAGCCAGGCGGCATCACGTTCGCCCACGCAGGTGGTGGCGGCGAAGCTTCGCACGGCGCGGCGCGCGTGCCATGCGGCAATGGCCAGCTCGCGCGCCGCGCCGACCCGCCGGCGCAGGCCGGGGCCCGCTGCCACGTCGTGCCAGAACTCCAGCGGATTGCAGTCGATCATGTCCATGACCGCCGGCGGCAGGTCGCGGGCGGCGGCAAGCCATGCCGTCTCGGCACCGGGCCAGACCAGCGCGCGGTGCGGGCGATGCGCCGCAGCCAGCCGGCGCAACGCCTGGCCAAGCGTGCTGCCGTCGAAGCGCCAGGGATAGGTCAGGCCGCGCCCGGCCAGAGCGATGTGTTCGTGCCGGGCGATGCTGTCCGGCAGGTGGGCGCCATCGGGCGCATGCGGCGCCAGCAGCACGATCGACCACCACTCGGCCAGCGCGTGCAGCAGGCCCGAGACACGCAGCGCGTAGCCATCCTGCACCGGAAGGGGCGGCAGCGTTGCCACCGCCAGCAGCACCGGACGGCGCGCCGGCACGGGATCAGCGGGAAGCGGGGCGGCCACGGCGCAGCAGGGTAGCGGGTTTCCGGATCGCCGGATATTGCGTGACGATCCGTAACGCCGTCATGGCGGGACAACGCAGGCACGATGCGATCGACGACGCGGCGCGAGTCAAACCGATAACCACTTGTGCGCAAAACTCGCCTAGGGTGCGGCCGCTGCACGCCCGGGGCATGGCCCGGGCCTGGTCAAGGACATGTCGGACCCTGTGTTGACGTGCAAACTCGGCTGGCCAGGGGCGGGGCAGCGTGCGATGCGCCGCGCATGACAGGGCCTGACCCCGCCGGCACCGAACCGCCCAGGCTGGCCCGTCGCGTGGCGATCTCCTCGATCTACGCGATCCTGCAGCGTGGCCTGATGCGTGGCTTGGGCCTGGTCAGCACGCTGATCCTGGTGCGGCTGCTGTCGGCCGAGGATTTCGGCATCGTCGCACTGTCCGCGATCCTGATCGACATGCTGGAAACGCTGACCGCGACCGGGTTTGTGCTGGCGTTGGTCCGGATGCGGGCGCCGACCCAGGCGCACTACGACACGGTCTTCAGCCTGACCGTGGCACGCGGGCTGCTGGTGGCCGGCGCGCTGGTGGCTCTGGCCGACGTGCAGGCCGATTTCGTCGGTGACCCGCGGATCGCGCCCGTGATCCGGCTGATCGCGGTGACGGCGGTGCTGGAATCGCTGCTCAGTCCGCGCATGGTCGATCTGCAGCGGGAATTCAGGTTCGACCGGCTGCTGCGCTACCATGTGTTCCAGAAGGTGCTGGTCCTGGCGATTTCGCTGCCGCTGGCGTTCTGGCTGCGCAGCTACTGGGCACTGGTGCTGGGCGCGCCGCTGTCGCGCATCGTGATGATCCCGCTGAGCTACCGCATGGCGCCCTATCGCCCGCGCTTTTCGATGGCGGCGTGGCGCGACCTGTTCGATTTCTCGAAGTGGTTGATGCTGGGCAACGTGTTCGTGATGATCTACGGGCAGTTGTTCAGCCTGGCGGTCGGGCGGCTGTTCGGCGTGGCGGCGGTTGGCCAGTACAGTGTCGCATATCAGATCGCAGCCCTGCCGGTCACCGAGATCGCAGCCCCCATCCGCGCGCCGTTCTATGCCGGCTTGTCGCGTGTGCACGAAAGCCTGGCCGACCTGCGGCGGCTGTTCCTGGGCACCTTCGGGCTGCAGTGGATCGTGATCCTGCCGCTTTCCGCCGGCGTCGCGCTGTGCGCGAACGAAGTGACGCTGCTGTTCCTGGGCGAGAAATGGGCCAGCCTGGTGCCCCTGATCGCCATCGTCGCCATGTTCGGGCTGATCGACGACCTTGGCCATTTCACGGTGAACGTCTTCATCGTGCTGAATCGGCAGAAATTGCTGGTTGCCACCCATGTGGCGGGCGTGGTGCTGCAACTGGCCTTCGTGGTCGGCGGCGCATTGCATGGCGGGCTGGTTGGCGCGGCCTGGGGCCTGCTGGCCACCGGCATCGGGCTGGCGGCGATCAGGCTGCTGCTGCTGGCCCGGATTATCGGGTTGCCCGCCAGCCAGTTGCTGGGGGTGCTGTGGCGCGGCGCGGCGGCGGCCCTGTCCATGGCCGCAGCGGTCCTGGCTGTGCCAAGCGACATCGGCGCCCAGTTGGGCGCCGCCGCCTGGCCTGTCGCGACGGCGCTGATCGCGAAGGTCCTGGTGGGCGGGTTGGTCTATCCGGCCGTGCTGCTGGGACTGTGGCGCGCTGTCGGCGCGCCTGGTACCGCCGCCGAGGCTGTGGTTTTGCGTGCCTTGAGCGCTGCCCTTGGGCGTACCGGCGGCATGCTGCAGCGCTTGGCACAGCGCAGCGCAGCCGGGCAGGACAGGGCCGGGTAGCGCAGCGGCCGGTCAGGCAAAGAAGCGCTTTCGGCGTGGCTGCGTGGTCGCGCGGGCCGTACTTCGAGACCAAATCATGCTGCGGCCAGTTTTCTGCCGCAATTTCCGTCTGTTGTCGCGCTCACTCGCAAGCTGCTGTTTGGCTTGCGACAGGTTTCTTCTGATCTTCGACCAATCCGCTACACTGCAGCAACAAAGACAACCATAGGTTCTGTCGCGTTTCATCATCGCCACAAGTTCGTGAAACTCGGCTGACGGGCCCAAACATGGGCTGGTCAACCGCAAGACGAATTTGTATGCGTATCGTCGCCTGCATGGATATCTCACCGGCTAAGATCAGTCCCCCCCGCTGAAAAACGTCGCCTGTCGTGAGTTACGGTCCGTAAACCTGGTCTCCGTATCCTGCGCAGATACCCCGCGACCGAATCGGAGATCCTGCCCATGGCCCAGCCCGCCCCGTCGTCCGCCGCCGTCGCTGCCGTACCCGGCGGTATCGTCGGGCTGAACCTTCAGAATGCCGGCGCGCAGACGCTCCAGGGCGGCGTGACCACGCTAGGCCAGACTTTCGTGAAGGGCGATCTGGCGGCCGGTCAGAAACTGACGGCGATGATCAACGGCGTCGGAACTCCCGTGCAGGTCGATGTCAAGACCACCTGGCCGGACGGCTCGGTCAAAATGGCGGTCTTGTCGCTGGAGCGGCCGGACATTGCGGCGGGTGGTTCGGTCAATGTGGTCCTGGCCAAGACCGCGGCCGCGACCGCCCAACCCGCTGTCAATCTTGCGACCGCTACGCAGTCGCATTCCTTCACTGTCGACATCACGCCGCAGGGCGGCAGCACGATCAAGATCGACGTGCTGGATGCCCTGCGCAAGGCGCTGGCTGACGGCAGCGCCAGCAAGTGGCAGGAAGGTCCGCTCGCGACCCAGGCCCGCGTGGTGGTCGAGCTGCCCGGCTCGCAGCGCGCCGAATTCGACGTGACCGCGTTCAAGGGCGGCGGCATCCAGGTGGATGCGCAGTTCAACAACGACCAGGCGATGCAGGCGACCGGTGGGCGCGCCAACTATACCGCGGTCGTGACCATGGATGGCCAGGTCGTGGCGACCGAGACCGTCAGCCAGGCCCAGTACCAGAACTGGAGCCGCGAGTTCTCGTCCAACCTCAAGGATGGCGGCCAGGGCCTGGGTGATTCCTCGAAGGGCTGGCTGAACATCCGCGCCGACGTGGACTATCTGCAGAAGACCGGCGCCGTTGCCGACTACGACCTTTCGATGCCGGTCAGGGAATCGCTGCTGCAGTCCTATGGCACCGCGATCGCCACCGCGGACTGGGGCGATGCGCTGAGCGCCAATGGCGTGACCAAGTATATGCCCGCGACCGGGCACCGGCCGGACATCGGCATCAGCACCGAGGCGAACGCCGCCTGGCTGATGACGCAGGATGCGCGCGCCGCGGAATATGCCATGGGGCAGGCCCAGGCAGCCGGCGCGGTGCCGTGGAATTTCTTCGACCAGGCCAACAAGACCTGGCTCAACACCGACAACTATCCGAAGCTCTGGACCGATCCGCGTGGCGGCACCGGCACGCCTGGTGACCGCAACGCGACGGGGCTCACGCAGCAGATCGACAGCCAGACCGGCTGGGAACCGGACCAAGCGCACCAGCCGAGCCTGTCCTACGTACCCTATCTGCAGACGGGCGAGCGCTGGATCCTGGACAATCTGCAGGCCCAGGCGTCGCGCAGCATCATGGCGACCTGGAACGCCGAGCGCCTGGGCGACCAGGATCTGGTTGCGAATGGCGGCCAGGTGCGCGCTGGCGCCTGGTCGCTGCGTGAGATCGACAATGCCGCATGGGTCAGCCCCGACGGCAGCGCCGAGAAGGCGTTCTTCCAGCAGGCCTCGGCGCAGAACTGGAGCTGGCTGGTTTCCAAGATCCCGGAGTGGACCGCGCAGCAGGGCAACATCCATGGCTGGGTGCCGGGCCATCACGGTACCTCGTGGGCGATCTCGCCCTGGACGCAGGACTATTTCGCGTCAGTGACAATCGTGGCGGCAAGCCGCGGCAACGCCGATGCCAGGACCTTCCTGGAATGGCAATCCAACTACCTGATCGGCCGCTTTACGCATGCGGCCGAGGGCATGAACCCGCATGACGGCGTGATCTATCGCATGCCGATCGCCGATGCGACGACCGGCGCCTTCTACAAGACTTGGGGCGAAGTCGGCGCGGCCACCGTGGCCAATGGCTGGTCGGTCGGCACCGGCTGGGAGAACGCCAACTACGCCCAGCTCGGTCTGGCCACCCTGGCCGGCATCTACAGCGTCACGGGATCGCAGGCCGCGGCCGATGCCTATCGCATGCTGGTGGCGCAGAACCCGATCTATTCCGGCACCGCCGACCTGGCGGCGTCGCCCATCAACGCCATCACCATCCCGTCGATCTACTACGACTACAACCCGACCTCGATCACGCAATCCACGCCCAGCCAGCCAGGCAGTGGAACCGGCGGCACCACGGGCGGCTCGTCGGGCGGAGGCACGTCGGGCGGGGGCACGACCGGAGGCACCACCACCGGCGGCAGCACCTCGGGCGGCACCACCGGCACCGGCTACGTGCTGGCCGACAACGTGCAGGGCCCGGCGACCGACGGCAAGCCGGTGATCACCACCATCGGCAGTGGGCCCGATACGCTGCTGCTGCGCTTTTCGCAGCAGGCCTATCTCGGCAGCGCGCAGTACATCATCAAGGTCGATGGCGTGCAGATCGGCGGCGTCATGACCGCGGGCGCGCTGGCCGGGTCCGGCCAGTTCGACCAGATCTCGGTCAAGGGCAACTGGGTCGGCACCGCCAAGCTCGACGTCATGTTCCTGAGTGACGCCTACGGCACCGGTGTCGGCCAGGACCGCAACCTGTTCCTGCAGGGCGTCAGCTGGAACGGCGTCGACATGCGCGCATCATCGGACTTCCATCAGACCGGCACCGTGCGCAGCTTCACCCTGAGCGAGCCGATCACCGCGACCGCCATCACCAATGCCATGGCGATCACCTTCAGCAACGAATCGAACGCGGACTTCACGCAGCAGATCCGCACCGACAGCTTCAACTACATCGCCAACACCCTGCTGTCCGATACGCTGACCGGCACGCAGCTCGACATTGCCGGGGTCGCGACCAGTGCGCGCATCGCCCGCACCACCGACGCCACCGGCAAGGTCTCGCTGGAAGTCACCAGTGCATGGAACAGCGTCAAGAACGTCTATGTCCGCGACATCGACGCCGGGTCGCTGACGGTGAAGAACTTCGTCGATGTCGATCTGGGCTTCGGCAATGGCGGCAACAGCAGCATCACCGTGCTCAGCGCCAAGCGTGGCGTGGTCAGCACCGGCAATGGCAACGACACGATCACGGTCACGACTGTCACGAACGATACCAATGCGCTGACCAATTCGTTCCGCATCAATGCCGGCGCGGGCGCCGACACCATCGTCGCCAACGGTGCCGCCAATGGCGGCACGCGCTTCAAGGTCGATGGCGGCGCCGGGGCCGACAGGATCACGCTGAACAACGCCGGCATCGACACCATCGTGCTGCGCAAGGGTGAAGTGGCCGGCGACATCATCACCGGCTTCAACGGCAAGGGCGCGGCCGCCGGCGACGTGCTGTCGCTGACCGGCTTCGGCGCCGGCAGCTTCATCAAGGCGCTGGGCGGCAGCAGCTACAGCGTGGTCGATGGCGCGCATACCGAGACCTTCACGCTGAACCTGGCCAGCGGTGCGCCGGCGCTGCACCTGACGAACGACGTGATCTTCGGCTGAGCGGCGGTTCGCGGGGGCGCCGGGCGCCCCCGCGGCCGTACCCATCCTGCTTGCGCGACATTGCGAAACGCCCGATGCAGGCCGGCATGATGCCCTGCCGCCCCGCGTTGCCGCCGCCCTGCGCCAGTGCCGCCTGAAGCCGCCCGCCTCCTGCTGCCCGCCGGCCCGAACCTGCCGGACTGGTGCGACCGCTACCTGGCGCCGCCTGATGCCGGCGACTTCTTCGCCAGCCGTGCCTGGTACGAAACGACGATCAGCCATGCGCTGCCCGGCGCCGCCCAGCCGCTGCTGGCGCGCGATCCTGCAGCCCTGATGCTGCTGCTGCGCGAGCGTGGCGGCATCAGGGCGCTGACCACGCCCTATACCCTGGTCTGGCGCCCCTTGCCGGCATCGGCCAGTACCGCCGACGCGCTGCGCGCCGCGGGACGCGCCCTTGCGCGCGCGATCGGCTTCGGCCCGCCGGTCCGGCTGGATGCGCTGGACGATGCGGCAGCGGGCGTGGCGCCGCTGCTGGCGGGCTTTGCCGCGGCCGGGCGCATCGGCCTGCGCTATGCGCATTTCGGCAACTGGCACGCGGCGCTGCCGCCAGAACTGACCTGGAACGCCTATCTCGATGCCCGCCCGCCCCAGCTTCGCACCACGATCGCGCGCAAGCTGAACCGCGCGCGGCGCACGCTGCGCTTCGAACTCGCCACCGCGCCCGGCACCGTGCTGGAGGCCGGGATCGACGCATACGAGGATGTGCGTGCGCGCAGCTGGAAGCCGCACGAGCCGTTCCCGGCCTTCGACCGCGCCCTGATGCGCGCCGCCGCTTCCGCTGCGGTCCTGCGGCTGGGCGTGCTGCGTGCCGCCGACACCGGCAGGCCGGTGGCCGCGCAATACTGGATCGTCAGTGCCGGCAAGGCCGCCGTGCTGAAGCTGGCGCATGCCGAGGATGCCCGCGATGCCTCGCCCGGCACCGTGCTGACCGCGATGATGATCCGCCGGCTGATCGAGGACGAGCAGGTAAGCGCACTCGATTTCGGCCGCGGCGATGATCCCTACAAGCGGCAATGGGTCGAACACCGGCGCCAGCGCATCGGCGTGCTGCTGGTCGATCCGCGCCATCCGGCGGGCATCGCCGCGCTGGCCAGGCACGCCGCCGGGCGACTGCGCGGCCGGCTGCTGGCCTGGCGTGGCGAAAACCCGCCCGCCCAGGATCCCGCGTGAGCACGGCGTTCATGCGGCCGTGGTAAGCAGCCTTCGGCGGTTCGTGATAATGCGCCCACCGGACGGGCAGACAGAAGGGCATGAAGGCAGCAATGACAGTCGTGGTGCCTGGCACAGGCCATGGCGGCGTCGCGTACGGTGCGCGCCGGTTTGCGTCGCACGGTGATCTTCTGCTGATCGCCGCGCTCCCGCCGGCGCGGCTGGCAGTGGCGGCCGGTTTCGCCAGCCGGTCGGCCGGCGCCGCTCGGCTTCGGGCAGCGCCGGCGAAACCCGCGTGAGAATCCTCTACAGCCATCGCATCCAGTCGCATGACGGCCAGGGCGTGCACCTGGAGGCAATGGTGGCCGCGCTGCGGCAGGCGGGCCACACGGTGCGCGTGGTCGGGCCGCCTGGCTACGAGCGGGCAGGCTTGGGCGGCGAGAGCCGTGCGGTGGCGCTGGCGCGTCGCCATATGCCCGGATTCCTGATGGAACTGGCGGAGCTTGCTTACAGCGCGCCGTCCTATCTTCGCCTCGCACGCGCCTGCGCCGAATTCAGGCCCGATGTGATCTATGAACGCTACAACCTGTTCTATCTGGCCGGGGCCATCCTCGCCCGCCGCCACCGCTTGCCATTGCTGCTCGAGGTGAACGCACCTCTGGCCCACGAGCGCGCACGTTTTGGCAACCTCACGCTGCATCGCCTGGCGCGCTGGGCCGAAGCCTATGTGTGGCGCGCTGCTGATCGTGTGTTGCCGGTCACGCAGGTGCTCGCGGAGCACATCATGCAGGCCGGTGTGCCGGCGGAGCGGATCGTGGTGGTGCCGAACGGGATCGACCTTGCCGAATTCCAGGCGCCTGATGCCACACGCGAAGCTGGCACGGATGACATCGTGCTGGGTTTCGTCGGCTTCGTGCGCGATTGGCACGGCCTGGATGCCGTGGTGCGTGCCATCGCGGCCTTCAAGGCAACGCGGCGCGTAAAGCTTATGGTAGTCGGCGAAGGGCCGGCGCGACCGGGGCTGGAGACGCTTGCAGCCGCGCTTGGCGTCTCCGACCTGGTGCGCTTCACGGGCCTTGCCGCGCGCGCCGACCTGCCGCGCCTTGTTGCCGGTTTCGATGTTGCGCTGCAGCCCGCCTCGGTTGCCTATGCGTCGCCCCTGAAAGTCTTCGAATACATGGCCGCGGGCCGTGCCATCGTGGCGCCCGATCAGCCCAATATCCGCGAGGTGCTCGCGCATGAGCGCACGGCGCTGCTGTTTGACCCTGCGGTGCCGGGCGCGATGTGGGCCGCGGTCGAGCGCCTGGTGACCGATCCGGCGCTGCGCGCCAGGCTGGGAACTGCGGCACGGGCGGAGGTGCTGCACCGGGACTTGACCTGGGCCGGCAACGCGCGCCGCGCCGTCGCGCTCGCCGAGACCGAGATCGCACGTCGCACCGCAGCCTCGGCCCGGCCCGCGGTGATGGCCTGATCGCAGATCAGGGCATGCGTGGCGGGTCCCCGATCCACGCGGCGGGGCGCGGCATGGCGCGGTTCGGTGCGATGCACCACCGACAATCCTGCCAATGCCGCTCGTTGCGTCAGCAGCGGCCTGCGGCGGAACGGCTGATGGACGTGCACGCGATCGTCCGCGCCAGGGCGGTCGGGAGCAGGTGGATCGACGACATGGCCCACGCGCCGCGACCGGCCTTTCTGCCGCCACGCCAAGCCGCCCCGTGATGTGCCTCGATGCGCTCCGACCGGGGTCAGCGCACCGTCCCCGGCCCCTCCAGCGCCGTGACCTGGCCGCTCAGCCGGTTGCCGCGCAGTGTCGCGGCCGTTCCGCTGCGGTTGCGCACGAACACTGTGCCGCGCGGCATCACGTTGGCGAAGCGGTTGCCGGTGATCTCCAGAATCGTCGTCGGATGCGTCACACCCTCGGCGCCGATCACCACGGCAGCACCTGGGTTCTGCGCGCGCGGCCCCTTGCGCAGTTCGCTGTTGCGCAGCACCAGGTCGCCGCCGTTCGGGATATCGACCAGGTAGCTGGTTTGCCGGTCGGCGCCATCGACGATCACGCTGTCGGTGATCTCGGTGCGCGCCGCGCGCGACTTCACGTGGTGGCAGATGCGGGTCTCCTCGAAGCGCGATCGCTGGATCACCACCAGCGCCAGCGCGCCGGCATACACGCCATGGGCGCAATCGCCGATCAGCGCGCCGTTGCCGGTGAACACGCTGTCCTCGATGGTCAGGCGCGCGGGTGCGGCGGTGCTGGCCAGGATGCCGTTCTGGTTGTCGATGAAGCGCGACCGGCGAACGGTCACGTCGCCGGCTTCGGCCCGGATGCCGGCGCCGTTGCCGGCGGCCGCCACCGCCCCCCGGAAGGTCAGGCCGATTACCGTAAGCCGCTGCGCGCTGGCCACCAGCAGCCCCTTGCCGGCGCAGACCGGCCCGGTCAGCTCCGCCGCGCCGTCCGGCTCGGCCACGATGGTCAGGTCATCGACCCGGATACTGAGGCAGTTCTGATAGACGCCCGCAGCGATCACGATCGTGTCACCCGGCTTGGCGGCCGCCAGCGCCTGGCTGGGCAGGCGGAAGCGCTGGTCGGGTCCCACGCGCAGCGTCTCGGCCGCGGCCGACGCTGCCAGCACGCAGCCCAGCGTCAGGCCCACCAGCAACCGTCGCCAGTGCCGGTGCCGCAGGTTTCGCGTTGCCGAGGTGTTCATCGGTTTGCTTTATCGCACAGGCGTCTTCAAACGTCCCTGCTGCGGATTGGGGGGCGATTCGGCACGCTGCCGGCCCGGCGCGCGCCGCCCCGCATCGCGTCGCGCGGCCGGCAGGTTCGACCCCCGATCCCGGGGTGCCCGGTCTTGACGGGCGAACAGTAACCGGCGCGCAGGACGGGCCGCAGATCAGGAGTTCGCCGTGCGGGGCATTTGTCTGGTGGGTGCCGGCTACATCTCACGCATCCACGCCGATGTGTTGCAGACCATCCCGGATGTGCGCATTGCCGCGATCGTCGATCCGAACCGCGCCGCCGCGGAACGCCTGGCGGCGTCCTGCGGCAACCCGCGGCTCCATGCCACCATCGCCGATGCAGTGGCCGATGCCGATGTTCAGGCGGCGCATGTGCTGGTGCCGCCAGGGCTGCATGCCACTGCCGCACTGCCCTTCCTGCAGGCCGGCAAGCCCGTGCTGCTGGAGAAGCCCATGGCGACCAGCAGCGCCGAGTGCGCCACCTTGCTGGACGCCAGCACCAAGGGCGGCGCGCTGTTGGCGATCAACCAGAATTTCCTGTTCAACCCGATGTTCGTCGAGCTGCGCCGTCGCCTGAAGGCCGGAATGTATGGCCGGCCGAATCATGTGGATGTGATCTACAACATGCCGCTGCGCCAGCTGGCGGCGCGCCAGTTCACGCACTGGATGTTCCAGCAGCCGGTGAACATCCTGCTGGAACAGGCGGTGCATCCGCTGTCGCAGATCGCGGCCCTGGCCGGCAGGATCCAGGGCGTGCAGGCGATCGCCGGCAAGCCGGTCCAGCTGGCGCCAGGCCGCCCGTTCCACCCCGAGCTCAGCATGACGCTGGCCTGCGAAAACCTGCCGGCCCAGCTGCGCTTCGCCGTCGGCCAGGCGTTTCCGTTCTGGCAGATCACCGTGGTCTGTGACGATGGCGTGGTGGTGGCCGACATCCTGGCCAACCGGGTGCATGCCTATACGCGCACCCTGTGGCTGGATGCGGTCGACAAGGTCGTGTCGGGGGCGAAAAGCGGTGGTTCGATCGCCTTCGCCGGGCTGCGCAACGCCTTTGCCTTCGCCCGCTCCACGCTGCGGCTGGGCGGGCCCAGCGACCCGTTCTTCCTGTCCATGCAGGGGTCGATCGGCGCGTTCCACAGGGCGCAGGCGGGCGGTCCCCGGCCCGAGGCGGATGGCGCCTTCGGGGCCGCCCTGGTCACCACCTGTGAGCAGGTCGCCGCACAGTGTTTTGCGGCACCTGCCGCGGCTGTGGCCGCGCCCGCCATGCCGGCGATCGCCACGGCCGGCGCCCCGGATGTCGCGGTGCTGGGCGGCACCGGCTTCATCGGCGCGGAAACCTGCCGGCAGTTGCTGGCCAAGGGCATGCGCGTTGCGGTGATGGCGCGCACGGTGCACGCCCTGCCGCCCCCGTTCGACGACCCGCGGCTCACGCTGCACAAGGGCGACATTGCCGATGCCGGCGCGGTGACCGCGTCCATCGGCAAGGCGGGCCTGGTGGTCAACCTGGCGCATGGCGGCGGCGGCGGCAGTTTCGAGCAGATCCGTGCCGCCATGGTGGGCGGCGCCGAGACCGTGGCGCGCGCCTGCCTTGCCGCCGGCGTGCGACGGCTGGTGCATGTGGGGTCGATCGCGTCGCTGTATCTGGGGCCGCAGCAAGGCGCCATCACGGGGTCCACGCCGCCTGACCCCGAAGCTGAGACCCGCGCCGATTACGCGCGCGCCAAGGCGCTGTGCGACCGCATGCTGCGCGACATGTACCGCGAGCAGCGCCTGCCGGTGGCGATCCTGCGGCCCGGCCTGGTGGTGGGCGCGGGCAGCCCGCCGCTGCACAGCGGCCTGGGCTTCTTCAACAACGACCAGCACTGCATCGGCTGGAACCGCGGCACCAACCCGCTGCCCTTCGTGCTGGTCGAGGATGTGGCCGCCGCCATCGTGCTGGCGCTGCACGCCGAGGCGATCGACGGGCAGTGCTTCAACCTGGTGGGCGATGTGCGCCCCAGCGCGCGGGAATACATAAGCCAGCTTGGCGCGGCCCAGGGCCGCCCGCTGCGCTTCCATCCGCAGTTCCCGACGCAATTGTGGCTGGAGGAGATGGCGAAGTGGCTGGTCAAGCGTGCCGGCGGGCGCACCGTGCCGTTGCCGTCACGCCGCGACATCGTCTCGCGCGGGCTGATGGCGCGGTTCGACTGCAGCGACGCGAAGCGCGCGCTGGGCTGGCAGCCGGTGGCTGATCCGGCGGTGTTCGCGGCCCAGGCGATCGCCGTTCACGCGCCGTGACCAGCAGCACCGCGCCATCGGTGCTGAGCGTCTTTTCGACCTTCGCGGTGGGCGGCCCGCAGGTGCGCTTTGCCGCCCTTGCCAACCGCTTCGGGCCGCGCTGGCGCCACACCGTGGTCGCGATGGACGGGCGCTTCGGTTGCGCCGAACGGCTGTCGCCCGACATACCCCTCACCCAGGTGCCGCCGCCCGTGATGCGCGGCGGCAATCCGCTGGCCCGGCTGGCGGCGATCCGCCGCAGCCTGGGCACGCTGCGGCCCGATGTGCTGATCACCAGCAACTGGGGCAGCATCGAATGGGCGATGGCGAACCTGCTGCCGCCCCGCGTGCGCCACATCCACATGGAAGACGGCTTCAACCCGGACGAGGTGCTGGGCCAGAAGCCGCGCCGGGTGCTGACCCGGCGCCTGGTGCTGCGCGGCAGCCAGGTGGTGCTGCCATCGGCCGTGCTGCTCGGCATCGCGCGCGACACCTGGCGCCTGCCCCAGGTGCTGCTCCGGCACATCCCCAACGGCCTCGATCTCACGCGCTTCCGGCCCGAGGGCCAGCGTGCCGAGCTGGACGTGCCGGGCGAGGGGCCGCTGATTGGCACCGTGGCCGCGCTGCGCGCCGAGAAGAACCTTGGCCGCCTGCTGGATGCCTGCGCGATCCTGGCGGGCGAGCGCAGGCAATTCCGCCTGGTCGTGATCGGCGACGGGCCGCAGCGCGACATGCTGCAGGCGCGGGCCCACGATCTGGGCCTGGCCGACCGCGTGCGCTTTCCCGGCCACGTGCCCGACCCCGCCGCCGCCTATCGCGCGATGGAGGTCTTCGCGCTCAGTTCCGACACCGAGCAGATGCCGTTCTCGGTGCTGGAGGCGATGGCAACGGCGCTGCCCGTGGCCAGCACCGATGTGGGCGATGTGCGGGTGATGCTGGCGGAGGGCAATGCGGCCCATGTCGTGCCGCGCGATCCTGCCGCGCTGGCGGCGGCGCTGCGCCCGCTGCTCAGCGATGGCGGGCTTCGATCAGGGCTGGGTGCCGCGAACCGCGCCAAGGCGGTGCGCGACTACGACCAGGAAACCATGTTCCAGGCCTATGCCGCGCTGATCGACGGCGCCGCGTAGGCGGCGTCCGACACGGGCGCCGCGGCGCCGCCCGCGTGCAGCAGGAAGCCTTCGAAGACCAGCAGCTGCCACAGCTTCTGCGCGTGGTCGAAGCGGCGTGATTCGTGTTCATCGACCAGGCGCCCGAGTGCGGCGCGGTCGAACAGCCCGCTGTCCAGCATGGGCGCGCCCAGCAGCCGCGCCCGCACGGTGGCGATGCCGGCGCGGAAATGGTCGGCCAGCGACGTGGCGAAGCCGGTCTTGGCGCGGTTCAGCAGCGCGGCCGGAAGATAGGGCGCCATGGCGTCGCGCAGCACCTGCTTGCCGCCGCTGGCGCCGCGCGTGCCGGCAAGCTTCACCGAAGCCGGCAGCGCCATGCCCCAGCTGACCAGCGCGGGATCAAGCAAAGGCGGGCGCACCTCCAGCGACACCGCCATGGCCATGCGATCGACCTTGATCAGGATGTCGCCGGGCAGGTAGGTGTGCAGGTCGGCGTATTGCGCGGCCAGCAGCGGCTCATCGGGGTCGCACTCCGCCATCAGCGTGGCGATGCGTGCGGCGGGGTCGTGGCCATCCACCTGGCCGCGGAATTTCGGCGAAAGCAGTGCCCGGCGGTCGGCATCATGGATCTTGCAGACGGTGCGGTAGTAGCCCAGCGCGCTGTCCAGGCTGAGTTCCGTCAGCGTGTGCTTGGCCCGCAGCCAGCGTGGCGCCCGATCCAGCTTGGGATAGGCGCGGGCCAGCGTGCCGATGGCATGGCGGCGCAGGCCGGCGGGGATCATGCGGCGCACCGATTCGGTCAGCGCATGGAAGCGGTAGCGGCGGTAGCCGGCGAAGACCTCGTCGCCGCCGTCGCCGGACAGCGCCACGGTGGCGTGCCGGCGCGCCAGCCCGCACACGGCCAGCGTCGGCACCGAGGAATGGTCGCCGAACGGCTCGCCGAAAAGCCTGCCCTGGTCGCGGGCGGCCTCGATGTAGTCGGCGGTGCCGGATTCGGCGGTGTGCGCGCAGCCGTAGCGCTCGGCCACCATGGCCGCCAGCGGGCGCTCGTCGTTCCCGCCCTCGAAGCCGATGGTGAAGGTGGCCAGCGCCTGGCCGCCGGTTTCGCGCCGCGCGGTCGCGGCCAGCGCGACCACGGCACCGCTGTCGATGCCGCCGGACAGGAAGGCGCCCAGCGGCACATCCGACATCAGGCGTGCCCGCACCGAGGCATCAAGCCGGCGCGCCAGCTCGGTCGCGGGGTCGGCTGGTGCGGCGGCCACGCGCGTGGGCGGCTGCCAGTAGCGCCGCGGCGCCGGGCGGGCCGCGTCGTCGCGCCGCAGCAGCATGAAGTGCGCGGCCGGCAGCCGGCGGATCGCCGCGTGGATCGTCGCCGGATCAGGCACATAGCCCAGCGCCAGGAAATCATCGACCGCGGCGGCATCGAGCGCCTGCGAGACCCCCGGCACCGCGAACAGGCCGGCCTGCTCGCTGGCGAAGGCCAGCCTGCCGTCGGGCAGCCAGGAATACAGCAGCGGCTTTTCGCCCAGCCGGTCGCGTGCCAGCAGCAGCGTGCCCTGGCTGCGGTCCCACAGCGCGAAGGCGAACATGCCGTCCAGCCGGTCCAGCACGCCCACGCCCCATTCGCGCCAGCCATGCAGGATGGATTCGGTATCGGACCGGGTGCGGAACACGTGGCCCGCGGCTTCCAGTTCGGGCCGCAGCGCCGCGTGATTGTAGATCTCGCCGTTGAAGGTGATGACCACCTGGCCATCGGCGCTGAACATCGGCTGCACGCCGCCGGCCAGATCGACGATCGCCAGGCGCCGATGGCCGAACGCCAGGTGCGGCTCGGTGTGGAAGCCATCGCCGTCCGGCCCGCGATGCGCGATCGCGTCCGCCATGTGCTGCACCAGCGAACGACTCGGCACGCCGGCATCGCGGGGATGGAACAGGCCGACGATGCCGCACATGCCTGAAAGCTCCTGCACTGCCTGGCGCGGGCCGATGCCGGCCGCGCGTCCAGGGCGTTTCTCCGCGTCGCTCTATACAGCCAATCGCGCACCAAGCGCATTGGCGGCAGGGATTTGTTCCCTGTCTGACCGGGACAATCCTGGCATGCCGATTGCCTGATCTTCCTTAATGCGACGAAAGGCGGGGACGCGCGTTATCCCATAAGGCGCGTTAACGAAGGCATCACAACTGCCGTGGTCTGTTTCCGCCTGACGCCACGGCATGACGGAAAACGCATGACGCCGCACGGATTGCAGACGTCGGGCTACCCGGAAAGACTGCCATGGTCCCAGGCCATGGCTGTAATCCTTGGGCTTTCCATTACCCTGTGGGGCTGCATCTGGCTCATGGGCTTTTGGCTGATGGCCTGATCGGCCGTCGGGCCGAGCTCGGCAAGGCAGGGCTGCCCACAACCAGGGGGCGAGGGCGCGGGCTCCGGCCGGGGTCGCCCGACTGAGCGCAGGTCGATCAGGTGTAAGCTTTTCCGACATCGGAATTCGCGTTTCGCATCCAGGCGATGGTCTCCGCCAGCCCTTGGCGCAGGTCCACCGTGGGCACCACGCCCAGCACAGCGCGCGCCAGCCCCGGCGCGCCAAGCGAATGGCGCACCTCGCCGGACCGCGGCGCGCCATGCCGCACCGCCAGCGCCTGGTCGCACAGCGCCGCGATCACCTCGGCCAGGGCCAGGATCGAGGTCGGTTGGCCGGTGCACAGGTTGAACACCGGCGCGTCGCGCGACGCTTCGCGCATCGCCGCGACAAGGCCCGCCACGATGTCGGCGACGAAGATGAAGTCCCGCGTCTGCTGGCCGTCGCCGAACACGTCGATCGGCTGGCCCCGCATCAACCGGTCGCAAAAGATCGAGATCACCCCGGAATAGGGTGAGCGCGGGTCCTGGCGCGGGCCGAACACGTTGAAGAAGCGCAGGCCCGCCGTGGGCACGCCGTGCACCACGCCGGCCACGCGGGCGTGCTGTTCGCTGCCCAGCTTGTCGGCGCCGTAGGCCGAAAGCGGGCGCGTGGCGGCACCTTCATCCAGCGGCAGCGCGCTGTTGTCGCCATAGACCGCGGCCGACGACGCATACACCACCGGCACTGGCCGCGGCCCCGCCTGGCGCGCCGCATCGAACACCGCGATGCTGCCGGAAAGGTTCACGCGGTGCGTGGCAAACCATTCCCGCACCCCCCGCTCGACCGAGGCGACGGCGGCCAGGTGAAAGCACCCCTGCACGCCGTGCATCGCCGTTCGCACCAGCGCCGGATCGGCCACGTCGCCGACGACCAGCTCGGTATCGGGCGGCAGGTTGTGGCGATGGCCGGTGGACAGGTCATCCAGCACGCGCACGTGATCGCCGCGCCCGACCAGGGCCGCGCACAGATGCGAGCCGATGAAGCCGCAGCCGCCGGTCACCAGATATGTGGTCGCCATGATCTCCCCTTGCCGCGCGCGCCACAGCCGGTGCCGGCGCGAAGTGTGGCGCGAAGCGGGTTAGCGCCTGATATACGCGAATAATCGCCTCAGTGCTGCGCCGCGCGATACAGCGCGGCCAGAGTCTGGAAGGCGGCCTTGCGGGTCTGCTTGTCCTCGGCGATCAGGCCCTTCCGGTTGAAGCCGCGCTGGAATCCGATCTGGCGCCGTTCGCTGCGGAAGTCGTACAGCAGCCAGGCAGCCAGGCCGCGCACATAGGGCGTGCGGCTGATCTCGGCCCACTGCATCCGGTAGAACTCTGCCTGCCAGTCCTCGGTGAACAGTTTGCGCCCGCCGCCGCGATGGGCAGGGGCGGCATCAGCGCCGGTTTCGCTGATCACCACCGGCTTGCCGGGATCGGAGTTGTCCAGCAGGCGGCGCAGGTTCGCGGTGTCGGGTTCGTACCAGCCGAAGTATTCGTTGAGCCCGATCACATCCAGCGCCGCGGCCAGGCGGTCCTGGATCGCGAAGGTCTCGCGGTTGATCAGGCAGGCGGCGGAGACCAGGCGCGTGGGGTCGGCGCTGCGCGCGGCCTGGGCAAGGCCGGCCATGAAGCGGAAGCGGGCATCGGTGTCGGCGTTCTCGTTGCCGACGCCCCAGATGATCACGCTGGCGCGGTTGCGATCGCGCGCGATCAGTTCCAGCAACTGGTTCTCGGCATCCGCGTAGGTGGCGGGATTGGCGAAGTCGATCGCCCAATAGACCGGCACCTCGGCCCACAGCAGCACGCCCTCCTCGTCGGCAATGCGCGCGACGTGCTCGTGGTGCGGGTAGTGCGCCAGGCGCAGGAAATTCGCGCCCAGTTCGCGCGCGTGGCGGAAGCGCCGGCGCACATCGGCCTCGGTCGAGACCTTGCCGAGTGCCAGGTCGTCCTCGTGCACGCAGGCACCGGCCAGGAAGATGGCTTCGCCGTTCAGCAGGATGTCGGTGCCGCGCACCGCGATGCTGCGGAAGCCGATGCGGTCGCGGGCCACATCGTCACCGAAGCGCCAGGCGACGTCGTACAGGCGCGGCCGCGCGGGTGACCAGAACTCCGGCCGTGCCGCGATGCGCGCGCGGCCGATGCCGCCCTGCACGGCGATCGGCTGGTCGATGCCGAGCTCGGGAATGGCGATGCCGGCCACGCCATCCACCGCATCGGACAGCCTGATTTCGACCGCGATGCCGCCATCGGCCAGCGCCGCATGGGTGCTGCGGATGAACACCGCCGGCAGGCGCAGCAGCGCGACTTCGCGATACAGGCCGCCGTAGTTGAACCAGTCGAAATGATGCATCGGCACGCGTTCGGGCCGGCGGCGGTTTTCCACCATCACCTGCAGCCGGTTGGCGCCGGGGCGCAGCAGCTGCGTGACCTCGATGGAAAACGGCGTGCTGGCGCCGCGATGGCCGCCGGCCAGCACGCCGTTCACGAAGACCAGCGCGTCGCTGGCGGCCGCGCCGAACTGCAGCACCGCGCGCGGCCGGGTGGGATCGGGCGCATACGCGATCCAGCGCGTGTACCACGCCGCGCCCTCGAAGAATTTCCACTCCGGCTGCAGCACGTTCCAGCAACTGGGCACCCGCACCAGGTCGCCGGCCTCGATCTCGTAGTCGCGCGGCGTGGCCCATTGCGAGGGCGGGGTTTCATCCAGCGCGTACCATTTCTGCCGCAGCCCCTCGTCGAACAGGTCGAGCGTCAGCCGCCAATCGCCATCCAGGCTTTCGGCTGGCCGGCCGAGCGTTGCCACCAGGGTCGCATGCGTGGCCATGCGCGCGCTGTAGCGATCGGCATAGGCCTCGTCATGCAGATGCTGGAACGGGTCGTTCACCACGCCCGGTAGCCGATGCCGATCATTTTCCGGAAGCGCCACGGCCAGCGCCTGGGCCATAGCAGGTCCGCGGCCATGGCGATGCCGATCCAGCGGAACCAGGTGGCAAAGGTGTTGGAAATGCCCTGCGGCTCGGCATAGCCGCGCACCCAGCCATCCTGCCGGCGCGTGCCGTGCCGCACGTCGCAGAAGCCGCCATCCGACTCCTGCCAGTCGAGCAGCGCCTCCAGCAGCGTGGTGCACCAAGCTTCGATCTCGGCGCGGCGGTGGTCGATCATGCGATGCGCGTGCACCGAAAGGTCGATGGCATCCACGTCGATGCAGGCGCTGTCCACCACGGGCGGCAGCGACAGGACGTAATCGACGGCCCGGTCCTGGTGCGGCAGGTCGCGGCCATGCGCGTACCACAGGTGAAAATTGTGCATGGAGCCTGCGAAGGCGTGCAGCTTGCGCGTGGCGTCACCCGCCTGGCCGACGCCCCAGAAGCCGGTATCGGGATCCTGCAGCCGGTCGTGCCAGGCGAAGATGTCCGCCAGCGCGTCATGCGCGCCAAGTGGCATCAGGAAGCTCGTCAGGTTGACGATGTTGTTGCCTTCCTGCCAGGGGTCGCGCAGGTCGCGCAGCGCCAGCCAGGCCAGCAGGGCTTGCCGATCAAGATAGGGCTGCGCGAACTCCAGCACGGGGGCGCGCGCGGGATCGACGGCCTGGATCGCACCCAGGGAATAGTTGGTGACGTGGAAGTCGATGTAGCGCCAGGTCTCGTCCGCGTCCGGCTTCTTGAACACGTCGGCGTCGTGCATGCCCTGGATGCGGAAGCGCCCGTCAGGCAGGCGGTGGGTTTCCAGCCAATCGGCCAGCGCGGCGCGGTCGGCCGGCGTGAACGCCGCAAGCCCGCCCAGCAGGTCAAGGCACATGACGCCGTTGTAGGTGCCGGGCAACAGCATGCCGGGCCATAGAGCCGCATCATGCGCGGCGCTGATCCGCATCACGCCGCGCGGCTGGCCGGCCGCCTGCATCGCGCCAAGCCAGGACAGCGTGGCCTGGCGCGCGGCTTCGATGCGGGCGGGCAGCAGGCTTGCGACAACGCTCATCCCTTCACCGCGCCCTGCGCCATGCCCTGCATCACCAGCTTCTGCGTCACCAGGAACAGCGCGGCCACCGGCAGCGTGGTGATCACGGCCAGCGCCATGATGCCCTGGAAATTGGCGCCCAGTTCCGTGTTCATCGCCAGCAGCGCCACCGGCAGCGTGTACGTATCGGGCGAGGTCGAGATCACCAGCACCGGAAACCACTGCGCCCAGTTCAGCAGGAAGCTGATCAGCGCCACCGTGGCGGTCACCGGCAGCGCCATGGGCAGCACGATTCGGAACAGCACCATCCATTCCGACGCGCCGTCGATCGTGGCCGCCTCGATCACCTCCTTGGGGATGGCGCGGAAGAACTGCTCGAACAGGAAGAACTGGATCGGGCCAAGCGCCAGGAACAGGATGATGCCCGCATAGCCGCCCAGCAGGCCCAGGCGGAACATCACGATATAGACCGGGATCACCAGCAGCATGTAGGGATACATGATGGCCAGCAGGAAGCCCGCGCGCAGCAGGCGGAAGCCCGGCAGGTCCGGGCGCCGCACGATGGCGTAGGCGCCCAGCGCGGTCACCACCACGCCCAGCACGGTGGATGCCGTGGTGATGGCCAGCGAGTTGACGATGTAGCGCCACAGCGCCACGCCGCCGACCGTGGCGATGCTGCCGAACACCGAAAGGTCGAAACTCTCGGGGAAGAAGCGCAGCGGATCGGCCAGCACCGCGCGCGTGCTGCGGAAGGCCGAGACGGACATCCACCAGTAGGGATACAGGAACAGCAGCGCCATCGGCACCGCGATGCCGTACGCGACCAGCTTCGGCAGCAGGACCGACCGGCGCCTCATTTCCGCTCCGCCACCAGGAACATGCCCAGCGACAGCGCGGCGACGATCGCGAACAGGATGGTGGCCATGGCGGTGGCTTCGCCGTAGCGGCCCTGGTCGAACAGCTGATAGGCGAAGTAGCTGACGAAGTTCGTGCGGTCCGCGGGACCGCCCTTGGTCATGACCACCACGACCGTGAAGGTCTTCAGGAACTGGATCGTGGCATAGACCGAGTTGATCACCAGCGCGGGCCGCAACTGCGGCAGCACCACATGCCGCCAGCGCTGCCAGGCGCTGGCACCGTCGATCCCCGCCGCCTCGTCCAGCGCGCGGTCGCGGATCGCAAGGTTGGCCAGGAAGATCAGCATGTAGAAGCCGGCATGGTGCCACAGTTCGGCGATCAGCACCGACGCGATCACCGTATCCGGGCTGGCAAGGCCACCGAACGGCGGCAGCCCCAGTGCGGCAAGGGCCGCGTTCATCGCGCCGAACGACCGGTCGAACAGCCAGCGCCACACCACGTAGCCGGCGACGTCCGGCGTGACCACCGGCAGGAAGATCGCCAGCCGCAACGGCAAGCTGATGCGGCGCAGCAGCGTGCTGTCCAGCAGCGTCGCCGCCGCCAGCGCGAAGGCCAGGTTCGCCGCCACCGCCAGCACCGTGTAGCCCAGCGTGATGCGAAGCGAGTCGATGAACAGATCGTCCGCGAAGGCCGCCCTGTAGTTGGCCAGCCCCACCCATACCGGGTTGGGGCTGAGCGCGGTGGCCGATTGCGTGAACGAAACCTGCACCGACAGCACGATCGGCCAGACGCCGAACAGGATGGTCAGCGCCGCGAAGGGCAGCACCATCAGATAGAACACGCGGCCCTGCCAGGCCACGCGCAGCGCGGTCATGCGCGACGCCGCCTAGCCGCGCGACAGCCGCTGCACCTGGGTGCGCATCTGCTGCGCGGTTTCGTCGATGAACGCCTGCATGTCGCGCGGCGGCGACGCCACGCCCGTCAGCAGCCTGCGATGGAACGCCGCTTCCAGTTCCGGATACCAGGGGTGGATCGACTCCGGGAAGTCATAGGCCGCCAGGCGATGATCGGCCTTGGCGAACCATTGCTGCCGCGGCGAAAGCTTCGACACATCCAGGTCCTTGCGCACCCCCGCGCCCATCACCTCCAGCGACGCCTGCTGCGCTTCCGGCCCCAGCAGGAAGCGCGCGAATTCAAGCGACAGCGCGCGATTGGGCGCGTTCTCGGGCACCGCGGCGCCGCGCATGCCGCCGATCACAACGGCGTTGGGCCGGCCGCCGAAGGCCGGCCAGGGGCCGGTGACGAAATCGCCCGACAGCATGTCCGGCCGGTCCCAGCGCCCGACATTCCAGTCGCCGACGCGGAACATGCCGGCCCGCCCGCCCTCGATCACCTGGTACATCTCGGTGAAGCTGTGGTTGACAGTGTCGGGTGCGACGTCGCCGTAGCTGCCATAGGTCTTCAGGAACTCCGCCAGCACCTCGGCATGCGCCGGCTGGTCGATGGTCACCTTGCCGTCCGGATCGACCAGCGTGTGGCGCAGCCCGCTGCCGAAGGTGAACAGGTCAAGCATGTGGATCAGGTCGCGCGGGCGCGCCGCCTGCAGCGCGAAGCCGAAAGTGTCGGCCCTGCCGTTGCCGTCGGGGTCGGCCTCCTTGAATTTCCGGGCCACGCGGCGCGTGTCCTGCCAGGTTGCGGGGAACGGCTCGCCCACCTTGTCGAGCCACGACTTGCGCGCGCCGAACGCCATCTGCACGCGCTGCACCGGCAGGATGATCATGCGGTCGCGGAAGGTGGCCACGCGCAGGTCATCGTCGGACAGGAAGGCGCGATCGGAGATCTCCGAAAGGGCTGGCTTCAGGTCCAGCACCTTGCCGGTCTGCGACTGGATGCGGATCACGCGTTCGTAGTTGTTGAAGATCAGGTCGGGCGCGGTGCCGGTGTTGATGGCGCCGATCACGCGGCCGAACCACTGGTCGGTCGGGAACGACAGCGAGCGCACCGTGGCGCCGGGCCGCACCCTGGCGAACGCCTCGCCGACGCGATCGAACCACCTGATGCCGTTGTCGCCCAGGTCGTGCCAGATGGTGATCTGCGCGGCCTGCGCCAGCGCCGGGCGGGCCAGCAGGCTGGTGGCGACAAGATTGGCGGCAGCAAGTGCTGCACCCTGGCGGCGGGTGAAGGGCATGGCATTCCTCCCGAAGGCGTTCGTGATGTTGCTTGAATTGATCCCAGGATAGGCGCCCGTCGCGGCACAGCGCTACCATGCCGAACGGCAGGGCGGCCGGGGCCGGGAATGGCCGGCGTTGTTTCAGCGCCGGACGATCTCCATACTGGCCGCAACACCTTGCAGGGGGCGACGGAGAGCGGGATGGCACGATGAACCCAGGATGCGCGCCTGGCGCGCCGTTCGGTGCCGCGCTGCGGGCCGGGCGGCAGCGTGCTGGCCACCGCGCGGCAAGTGCTCCGTGAAGGCCGCACCCGGCCTGGCTGTCGGCGTTGCTGCGGGCAGGTCGCCGATGCTGGCGCGCGCGTTTCTGTCGTCGCGACGCCTGGGGCGCGTGGCGCTCAAGGTCGCGGCCGGGGTCACGCTGGCCTATATCCTGACGCCGCTGTTCTTCGTCACTTGGCTGTCGTTCTTCCACCAGGAGATCCCCTCGTTCCCGCCCGAGGGCTACTCGCTGCGCTGGTACAGCGCGATCTGGCAGAACGACCGGTTCCTGAGCGGCTTCACCCTCAGCATCCGCGTCGCCCTGGTGGCGACGGTGATCGGGGTTGCGCTTGGCGTGCCGGCCGCGCTGGCCCTCGCGCGCTTCCGTTTCCGCGGGCGCGAGGCGCTGAACAGCCTGCTGCTGATGCCGCTGGTGGTGCCCGGCATCGTGCTGGGCATCGCGCTTTACGTATTCCACGTGGAAACCGAGATCGCCACCGGCCTGCCCATCCTGGGCTCGCTGGGCGGCCTGGTGGCGGGACATACGCTGATCGTCATTCCATGGACGGTGCGGCTTGTCACCGCGAGCCTGGCCGGGCTCGACCGCTCGATCGAGGAGGCGGCGCAGAGCCTGGGTGCGGATCGGCTCACCACCTTCCGGCGCGTGACCTTGCCGGCGATCCTGCCGGGCGTGGTGGCGGCCACGCTGTTCGGCTTCGTGTCGTCCTTCGGCAACCTGGAAATGAGCCTGTTCCTGGTCGGCCCCGGCCGCACCACGCTGCCGATCGCGATCCTGCAATACCTGGAATGGAAGCTCGATCCCACGATCGCGGCCGTGTCGGTGCTGAACATCGCGCTGATCGCAACCGCCATGCTGATCACCGATCGCTTCGTCAAGATCAGCCGAGTGGTCTGAGCGCATGGCACGGCTGGAGATCGACCGCCTCACCAAGCGCTACGGCGACTTCCACGCCGTGCGCGCGGTCACGCTGGATGTAGCGGAAGGCGAGTTCCTGGTGCTGCTGGGCCCGTCGGGCTGCGGCAAGACGACCACGCTGCGCGCGGTGGCCGGCTTCGTCGAGCCGAGCTCTGGCGCGATCCGGCTGGGTGGCACCGACATCACCGCCCGCCCGCCCTGGAAGCGCAATGCGGGCCTGGTGTTCCAGAACTACGCGCTGTTCCCGCACCTGACCGTGGCACAGAACGTCGCCTTCGGCCTGGAGATGCGGAAGATGGCCCCGGCCGAGATCGCGCCGAAAGTGGCGGATGCCTTGAAACTGGTGCGGCTTGGGCATCTGGGCGAGCGGCTGCCGCGGCAGCTTTCCGGCGGCCAGCAGCAGCGCGTGGCGCTGGCCCGGGCGCTGGCGTTCCGCCCCGACGTGCTGCTGCTGGACGAGCCGCTTTCCAATCTCGATGCCAAGCTGCGCCAGGAAGTGCGCATCGAAATCCGCGAACTGCAGCGCCAGCTTGGCATCACCACCGTGATGGTGACGCACGACCAGGAGGAAGCACTCACCATGGCCGACCGCCTGGTGGTGATGGAGGAAGGCGAGGTGCGCCAGGTCGGCAGCCAGCAGGAGCTGTACGAACGCCCTGCCAACAGGTTTGTCGCCGGCTTCGTCGGGCGCTCGACCTTCATCGAGGGCGTGGTGGAAGCCGGCGGTCGGTTCCGCAGCCAAGGCGGGCTCGATCTTCGCTGCACCACCACGGTCATCGGTGCCGCTTCGCTGGCGCTGCGGCCTGAGCGCGTGGCCTGCGCCGCGATCGCGCTGTCCGGCATGGACAACGATCTGCCGGGCGTGGTGGAGTTCGTGTCGTATCTCGGCGCCATGATCGACCTGCATGTGCGCGTGTCGCCGGCCGAGCGCATCATCGCGCAGATCCCCAATCGCGCCGACGTGCGGGTACCGCTGGCCGGCGAGCCGGTGCATGTCGGCTGGCCGGCCCGCGACGGGATCGTGTTTCCCGGCACGGCCGCATCGCCCGCCGCAAGCCAGGGAGTCGCCTGACGTGACGCCGGAACAAGGACAGCAACAAGGGAGACTGGAGATGACGAACCGCATGACCGGCGCGCCGCGCCGGCAGATTTTCAAGGCCGGCGCCGGGCTGGCGGGGCTTGCCGCGCTGGGCATGCCATACATCTCGCGCGCGCAGCCCAAGGGCCGCGTCGTGGTCGGCACCTGGGGCGGCGACTATGCGCGCCTGCTGAACAAGAACATCGAGCAGCCGATCCTGATCAAGGCCGGCTGGGAGGTGGTGCAGGACCAGGCCGGCGATCCCGAGCGGCGATCGAAGATGCTGGCGGAACGGCGCCTGCCGCGCGGCACCACCGACATCCAGGGCCTGTCGGCGCTGAACATGTTCCAGATGCACGATGCCGGCGTGATCGACATGATCGACTACGGCAAGCTTTCGAACGCCCCGAACCTGCTGCCGTCGATGAAGTACCCGTACGGCGTCGGGCACATCTATTCGGGCAAGGTCGCGGTCCACAATCCGAAGCTGATGGGCGATGCGCCGAAAAGCTACGCCGACGTGTTCAATCCGCGCCACGGCAACAAGCTGGGCATCATCGACATCCAGTACCAGTACACGCTGGTCTGCGCCGCCCTGGCCGCGGGCGGGCGGGTGAACAACCTCGATCCCGGGCAGAAGCTGCTGCTGGACTGCGTCAAGGCGGGTGCCCGCGTCTATCCCACCAACGAGGCCTTCGCGCAGGGCCTGAAGAACGAGGAATTCGGCATCGGCGTGATGTGGAAGGCGCGCGTGGTGCAGTGGCAGAACGCCGGAATTCCCGTGCAGGCCGTGGCCCCGACCGAAGGCACGCTGGCCTATGTGTCCGGCTTCGTCATTCCGAAGAACGCGCCCAGCAAGGCCGGCAGCTACGCCTACATGGATGCGATGCTGCAGAAATCGGCGCAGGAGGCCTTCGCCGTTGACATGGGCTACAACCCCACCGTCGCCAATGCCGTCGTGGCACCCGACCTGAACGCCCGCATCGGCTTCACGGCGGACGAGGTCAAGGCGCTGGTCGATCTCGACTACGCCTACATGTCGGAACACGACGTGCGCCTGAAGGAATGGTGGGACAAAAGCCTGAAGGCCTAGGCGGGGCGAAGGCTTCGCCATGGCGCAGGCGGTGGCCCCGGGCCACGGCGTGATCGACGAGCGGAGAGGCGGATCGCGCCTCTCCGCCGGCGCGCTGGTCGGGCCGGCGACGCTGGTGGTCGCGCTGGGCCTGATCCTGCCGATCGCCATCCTGTTCCGCTACAGCTTCAACCAGTTCCGCCCGCGCGTGATGATGGTGGAAGCCTTCACGCTGGAGAACTACGTCAAGTTCTTCACCGACCCCTATTACGTCGCGGTGTTCTTCACCACGCTGCGGGTGGCGCTGATCTGCACCGCCATCTGCCTGATCCTGGGCTTCCCGCTGGCCTATGTGCTGGCCCGCACGCAAACGCGCTTCAAGAACGTGCTGATCATGCTGGTGGTGCTGCCGCTGTTCGTGGGCAACGCCGTGCGCGCCGCCGGCTGGATGACCCTGTTCGGGTCCAGGGGCGCCCTGAACTCAAGCCTGATGGCGCTGGGCGTGATCGATCAGCCGCTGCAGATCATGTTCACCGAGATCGCGGTGATCATCGGCATCATTGCGGTCAACCTGCCCTACATGGTGCTGACCCTGCAAAGCGTGCTGGAAGGCATCGAACGGTCGGTCGAGGAAGCGGCCTTCAGCCTGGGTGCCAATCCGGCACGCATGTTCCGCCGCGTGCTGGTGCCGCTGGCACTGCCGGGCATCATCGCCGGGGTCATTCTCACCTTCATCCTGGGCATGAACGCCTATGCCACGCCGGTGCTGCTGGGCGGCCCGCAGTTCAAGATGATGGGCCCGCTGGTCTATGGCCAGTTCCGGTTGAACAACTGGCCGTTCGGCGCCGCCATCGCCTTCGTGCTGATGACCGCCACGCTGGCGCTGACCGCCGGCGCCAACATGGTCGTGCAGCGCCGCTACCGGCGCTGACCACGATGCTTCCGCGGGATGCGTCGCGCCGGCGCCGCGGGCACGGGTTTCCCACGATGCGCATTCGTATCGGTTCCGGCGGAACCCCACCGCAGCCCCAGCCAGGCCGCAGCGATCACGCGCGTTTGATTGCGTACGACGCTCGCGCTGCGCTGAAACTCGCCAATACCGTTCCGACCCCAGGCACCCACATGCCCAACAAGATCACGGCCGTGCACGACTTCGTCGCCCTTGTCGGTGTCCGAACCTGGGCGCGGCGCGGCGCCGAACTGACCGAACGGACCGTCGGCGGCGGGCTTTCCGGCCGCGCCCTGCAGCAGCGGCACGCCGCGGAACTTCTGGTCGAGCGGATGCGGGCGCGCAACGCGGTGGACGCCGCGGCCGAACAGCGCATGGCGCGCCTGCTGGGCGAGCTGGTGGCCGCCGCCAGGGCCTTGCCCGAAGCAGGGCGCCGGCGGCTTATCGAGCATCTGCACGCCGCGCTGTGCGGCGCCGGCACGCTGGTGCCGCTGTTGCACCTTGCCGGCACCGCCTTGGCCCATCGCGCGGTGGGCTTTGCCGTGCAGTGGCCTGGCCTGGCGGAAGGTGCCCGCCATGACCTGCTGCTGGAACGCGATGGCCGCCAGGTTGAGGTCGCCTGCGACATCGCCTCGGCCGAGGACGGGCGCTGGGTGCATCGCGGCGACTGGTTCGCGCTGGTCGATCGGCTGAACCCCGATCTGCAGGCCTGGCTGGCAGCCCACCCGGGCCGCTACCTGCTGAAGATGACCCTGCCGGAAGGCCTGGCCGGGCCAGACGCGCTGCCGGAACTGCATCGCCGTGTCATGGCCATGCTGCGCGCCGATGGCCGTGCGGATGCCGGCCCGTCGGCGATCCTGAAGCTCGATCCGCTGGTGCTGGCCGCCGCCGCCGACCAGGCCGTGCTGGTCGATCGCCTGCGGCAGGAGTTCGGCAACGAGGCGCACCTTGCGGTGACGATGCCCGCACCGGGCGCGCGTGGCAGCCTGTTCGTGATGGCGGCCCGTGCGGCGCGGGAAAACGAGGTCGCGGTGGCTGTCGCGCGCCGCTTCGCCCCGATGACGCAACGGCTTTCCGGCACCCGGCCCGCGATCCTGTCCGTGCTGGTCGAGGACACGGACCGGACCGAGTGGCTGGCGCTGCGCGACCGGCTGGAGATCGAAGGCGCGGCCCGGCAATTCCTGACCGGGCCCGATGCCCGCGCCGTGGTGTGCGTGCAGTGCCTGTCGCGGCTGGAACTGTTCGGCGATGGCCAGCACGGCGCCGCCCCCGAAGGCCGGCTGCGCTTCCGCAACCCGCGCCATCCCGCGGCGCGCGATGCGGCGCTGGCACCGGCAGTGCTGTCCACGCCGTAGCGTGATTTTGCGACAGGCTGGCGCCCCTGCCGGCGCGGGCATTGCGACCCGTCTGAAACCCGCTGCACGCTTCCGCCACGATCCTGCCCGCAACCTGCCTGCGTGGCCGCGGTTAATGCCGGCGTCACTTCGCGGATCCAGCCTGATGCAGCACATCCCGCCCAAGCCCCCCGCCAAGCTCGCCGGTCACGCCACGATCGAGGCCCAGGAAGACGCGCTCGACCGCCTGCTGAACGACGCGGATGCGCCGTTCGATGCGGCCCGTGTCTGGCAAATGCTGGATGAACTGGCGCGCACGACCAAGGCAACCCCGCCCGCGCCATAGCGGCTGGCTGCGCCGCGGCTCAGTGCACCGGTTCGTCCGAAGCATGCGCGCCGTGACCCAGCAAGGTGTCGATCCGGCGTACGAAATCCTGTGCGCTGAGGCTGCCCCGTGCGTCGGCCCCGGCGGCCAGGCCAGGCAGCAGCAGGTGCGTTGAAACCCCAAGCGCTGCGGCCAGGCGCGGCAGGCGAGAAGCGGGCAATTGCGACTGGCCGCTTTCGTATTTGTGCACCATCTGGCCACTGAGGCCCAGCCGGCCGCCGACCTCCGCCAGGGTCAGTTGCTGCAGCCGACGGAACATGCGGATGCGTTGGCCCAGGCCGCGCGCTATCCTGGCTTCAGCGTCGTTCAGGGTGTGCAGGGCTTCGGCGTGCCGCATTGGGCGTCTCCTGGGTCGTTCACACCGGACGGTCCGATGCGTGCACCACCGTTTGTACCGTTTGGTGTATCCGCCACAAAACTCGGATGCTACTTATGCGGGCATTGCGTATTTCAGAATCAATCCTGGTTTGCAAAACTACTTCTGGTTGTATCCTTGCCACGCCACCTGTTGAGACACCTGTCGCAACCGCGCATCGCAGGATTTGCTAGGGTTCGTCCATGCACGGCCGCGTCCCACCCGAGCCGAGCCCACCCGCACCGCCGCATCCGCAGGCGGCGGCACCGGCGCGCGCATTCGGGCTTCGCGTCCACCTGGCGCTGCTGATGCTGGCGGTGCTGTTGCCGGCGCTGGCTTTCGGCGGCGCCGCGCTGTGGCAGGCGGTCGATGCACACCGCGCCGCGGTCGAGGCACAGGTGCGCGGCACGGCGCGCGCGCTGGCACTGGCGGTGGATCGCGACATTGCCGCGCACCTGGCGCTTGCCGCCGCCCTGGCCGACATGCCCGAGGCCGATCCCGACACCGGCGACCTGCGCGAATTCGCCGACCTGGCGCAGCGCCTGGTGCTGTCGCTGTCGGCCTGGGCCGTGCTGAGCGAGGCAGGCACCGGCCAGCAGCTCGTCAACACACGCCTGCCGCCCGGCGCACCGCTGCCGGCGAAACCGCTGCCTGGCGGCCCGCGCGACCAGGTGGAGGCAACGGGGCGGGCCGTGGTCGTCGATCTGTTCCGTGCCCAGGCGACCGCCGAGCCGGTGATCGGCGTGATGGCGCCGGTGCTGCGCGATGGCAAGGTGGTGCGCGTGGTCGGCGTGTGGACCGATCCGACGCAGCTTTCCCGCATGCTGGCGGCGCAGGACCTGCCGATGGATGGTTTCGCCACCGTGATCGATCGGCAGGGCGCGGTGATCGCCCGGTCGGTCAACCATGCGCGCTTCGTCGGCCAGCGGGTTTCCGACGTCGACCGGCCGGACTGGTTGGCCGAGCGCATGCTGCGCACGCGTAACCTGGAAGGCCGCGAAATGCTGATCGCGATGACGCCGCTTGCGCATGCGCCAGGCTGGATGATGGCGGTCGCCGAACCCTGGGCGCGGTTCTCGGATGCACGCGCCGGATCGATCCTGCGCCTGATCGGCGGCGGCTTCGGCGCGCTGGCGCTGGGCAGCATCGTGGCCGTGGCGCTGGCGCGCCGCATCCTGCGTCCGGTGCAGATGCTGGCACGGGACGCCGCGCTGGTCGTTTCCGGCCCCACCCCCGCGGCGCGCGCACCTTCGGGCATTCGCGAGCTCGACAGCCTGGCCAGCGCGATCGGCGATGCGCGCGAGGAACTGCGCGACCGCGCCGCCGCCGCCGCGGCGGCCGAGGCCGAGGCCCGGGCACAGCGCGACCTGCTGGTCTCTGTGATCGATGCCACGGCCGAGCCGGTGTTTGCCAAGGATCGCCGCGGCTGCCTCAGGCTGGTGAACCTCGCCATGGCGCGCACCTTCAACCGCACCAAGGAGTCGATGGTGGGCCTGCACACGCGTGACACCGCGCCGGCTGCCGAGGCCGAGGAGTCGATGCAGTGGGACCGCCGCGTCGTCACCACCGGGCAGCCCGAAACCCGCGAGCACGAGGTCACCACCGCGCTTGGCAGGCGCCGCTTCGTGACCACGCGCATGCCCTGGCGCGGCGCCGACGGCACGATCATCGGCGTGGTCGGCGTGGCCCGCGACATCACCGAGGCGCGCCAGGCGCAGGCGCGGCTTGATGAGGCGCAGGCCCGGCTGTTCCAGGTGTCGCGCCTGGGTGCCACGGCGGCGATGGCGGCAGGCCTGGCGCACGAGATCAACCAGCCACTGACCGCGGCGGCGAACTACCTGCGCGCAGGGGCGCGCATGCTGGGCGGCACGGAAGACCCACCGCCCACGCCCGAGCGCCTGGAACAGGCGCGGAAGACCCTGCCCGACGCGGCGGCGCAGGCCGTGCGCGCGGGCGAAATCCTGCGCCGGCTGCGCGGCTTCATCACGCGTGGCGAAACCGAGCGCCAGCCGCACCCCATCGCGGCCCTGCTGCGCGATGCCATGCCGGTGTTGCGCGCGGCCCTGGAAGGCGAGCGCGCCTCGCTGGCGCTGGAGATCGACCCCGCGATCGACCGGCCTGGGCAGGGCCTGGTGCTGGTTGATCCCGTGCAACTGCAGCAGGTGCTGTTCAACCTGGTGCGCAACGCCGCCGAGGCGATGCGCGGCCAGGCCGAATCGCCGGTGCTGCTGCGTGCGCGCAAGACCGATGCCGGCATCGAGATCGGTGTGATCGATCGCGGCCCCGGCATCCTACCCGAGGTTCTGGCGCATCTGTTCGAGCCGTTCATCACCACCAAGCCGGATGGGCTGGGCGTGGGGCTTGCCATCTGCCGCAGCGTCATCGAGGCGCATGGCGGCACGCTGGCGGTCGCCGCCAATCCGGATGGCGGCAGCATCTTCACCTTCACCCTGCAGCCCGAGCCCGCGCCGACGGACCCGGCGCATATCTCACCGGCAAATGTCTCGGAGGCCAGCCATGCGTGAAACCATGGAAAGTGCCGGGCAGCCTGCACCGGTCGTGCCGCCGACGCTCGTGCACCTGGTCGATGACGACCAGGACGTGCTGAAAAGCCTGGCCCTGCTGTTGCGCACGGCCGGCCACCGCGTGGCCACGCACCCCGATGCGATGCACCTGCTGGAAGCGCTGGATGCCGGCGCCGAGGGTGGCTGCGCCGTGGTCGATGTGCGCATGCCCGGCATGGATGGCCTCGCGCTGGCACGCGCCATCAAGTCGCGCAGCGCGCCGCTGCCGGTGGTGATCGTGACCGGTCATGCCGACGTGGCGCTGGCGGTGCGCGCCATGCGCGAAGGCGCCGTGGACCTGATCGAGAAGCCGTATGACGAAGCGCGCATGCTGGACGCCGTGGCCGCGGCCCTTGCCTCGGGTGCGGCGGTCACGTCACGGCGGCGCGACCACGACCTGGCGGTGCGCCGCCTGACCGTGCTGTCGGCGCGCGAGCGGGAGGTGTTCGACTGCCTGGTCGAGGGCATGTCGAACAAGCAGGTGGCGACCAGGCTTGGCATCAGCGTGCGCACCGCCGAGGTGCATCGCGCCAACCTGATGGAGAAGCTGGGGGCCGATGGGTTGCCGGCGATGGTGAAGCTGGCGATCGCGGCCGGGCGTGATGCGTAGGCGTGGCTACAGCACGAAGTCGCCCGCCCCGAGCACGAGCGTGCCGGTCAGCCTTATCGCCAGGTCGGCGGCGCCGTCGCCGGTGTCGAACTCCACCACGGTTTCACCGCCCGACGCGGTGTAGCGCGCCTGCGGGCCGATGGCGCCGAACGCCGCGGTGCCGATCCAGGCGAATGCCTGATTGCCGGCCAGCTGTGGCGCCGCGTCGATCGCCGAGACGTCGATGCGGTCGCTGCCCGGCGTGAAATCGGTGATCCGGTCGGTGGATGCGACCAGCCGGCTGCCTTCCCAAAGATAGGTCCAGACGAAAGTATCGCCGCCGGCATTGCCAGTCAGCGTGTCGGCACCCGCGCCGGCTTCGAAGCGGTTGGCGCCGGCGTTGCCCACCAGCGTGTCGGCATAGGCGCTGCCGCGCAGGTTCTCGATGGAGCTGAGGCGATCCCCGGCGGCCTCGCCGCGCGTGCCGGTGCCCAGCGCGAGATCGACGGTCACGCCGGCACCGGCACCGTAATAGGTGGCCATGTCGATGCCGTCGCCGCCGTACAGGCGGTCGGCGCCCAGTCCACCGCGCAGCACGTCGTTGCCCGCGCCACCGGCCAGCGCATCGTCGCCGGCGGCACCCTTCAGCGTGTCGTTGCCCTCATTGCCGTACAGCGCATCGTTGCCCGCGCCGCCATCCACGTCGTCGTTGCCGGCCATGCCATAGGCACGGTCGTTGCCGTCACCCAGCGTGACCACGTCGTTGCCACCGCCCGCGTACACGATGTCGTCGCCGGCCCCCGCGCTGATCGTGTCGGCGGCGTCAAGCGCGGTGAAGCGGGGCGTGAGGCGGAAAATCTCGCCGCCGAAATCCACGACATAAACGTTGCCCTCGGCATCCTCGCCGAAGCTCGCGATGCTGCCGACGGTGCCGGCGCTGGGCGCCAGTTGCAGGGTGCGGTCGGTGGCGACCCAGCTGCCGGTCGCGTCATCCAGCGTAAACAGTTTCGCGGTGACGAAGTCGCCGAAAAAATACTGGCCGTGCAGCGCCTCGTTCGGCCCGCGATAGACATAGCCGCCGGTGACGGATCGGCCCACGCTGTGCGGATAGTCGTGGATCGGGAAGGTCAGGCCGGCGGTGGACCCGCCCGCATAGGGCGCGTTGCCTTCGTACAGGTTCCAGCCGTAGTTGGCGCCGGCGACGCCCAGGTTGATTTCCTCGCGGGCACCCTGGCCGACATCGGCGATGTAGAGCGCGCCCGTGGCGCGATCGAAACTGTTGCGCCAGGGGTTGCGCAGGCCGAAGGCGTAGATCTCGTCCAGCCCCGCGGCGCCGACGAATGGGTTGTCGGACGGGATCGCGTAGTTGCGCGCGGCATCGGCGGGAAAGCCATCGCTGTTGACGTCGATGCGCAGCAGCTTGCCCAGCAGGGTTTCCTTGTTCTGCCCCGAGCCCAAGGGGTCGCCGCCACCGCCGCCGTCGCCGGTGGCGATGAACAGCTTGCCGTCCGGCGCGAAGGCGATCCAGCCGCCCTTGTGGTTGGAATACTGCGCCGGCTGGTCGATGGTCAGGATGCTGCGCCGCGTGGCGGTATCGACCACGCTGGGATTGCTGGCGCTGACGCGGTACTCCAGCACTTCGGTGTCGCCGGCCAGGTTGTAGATGTACACATAGAGCTTGCCGTTGCTGGCGAAGTCCGGATGGAGTGCCAGGCCCAGCAGCCCGCCTTCGCCGCCGGTCAGCACCTGGGCCGAGACATCCAGGAAAGGTGTGGCGTTGCGCGCGCCCGTGGCGGCATCCAGGATTTCCACCTGGCCGCCCTTCTCGACCACGAACAGGCGGGTGGGATCATCGGGCGCGTGCGTCAGGAACAGCGGCTGCGATACGTCGGCCGAGATGCGCACCGCGTCGATCACGCCGACCGTGCGGCCAGGCGCATCCGGGTTCCAGCCATAGATCAGATCGGCGGAGGCGGTGCCGGTGAGGCTATTGGCGGCGTCGGTGCCGTAGAGCGGGGTCGGCATCGTTTCTTGGCTCCGGTGGGGAAGCGGGCGGGCGCAGCATGGCCTGATCCCTGCACGGGGATGCAAGACGAAACTCTTGGTTGATTTCCGCCTGTCCGTTGAAAATGACGGAAATATTGCGGCCGCTCGGTTTAATCATGCGAAAAATCACGCCGCTGCACGCGCCTCGATCGCGTCCCAGATCGCCGCTTCCAGCCGCGTGCCATCGAAGCGCGCGATCTCCTGCAGGCCGGTGGGCGAGGTCACGTTGATCTCGGTCAGATGGTCGCCGATCACGTCGATGCCGACGAAGATCAGGCCCAGTCGCGCCAGTTCCGGGCCGATCGCGGCGCAGATTTCCCGCTCGCGGTCGGTCAGGCGGGACTTCTCGGCCCGGCCGCCGACATGCATGTTGCTGCGCGCCTCGCCGGCCGCCGGCACGCGGTTGATGGCGCCCATCGCCACGCCATCGACCAGGATGATGCGCTTGTCGCCCTGGCGCACCGCGGGCAGGTATTTCTGCACCACCAGCGGCTCGCGGTAGAGCAGGCTGAAGGTCTCCAGCAGCGCGTTGAAGTTCTCATCGTCCGGCTTGATGCGGAACACGCCCGCGCCGCCATTGCCGAACAGCGGCTTCACGATGATGTCGCCGTGTTCAGCGCGAAAGCCGCGCATGGCCTGGGCATCCGCCGTGATCAGCGTGGGCGGCATCAGCTCGGGGTATTTCGTGACGAACAGCTTTTCCGGCGCGTTGCGCACGCTGGCCGGGTCGTTCACCACCAGGGTCTTCGGATGGATGTGCTCCAGCAGGTGCGTGGCCGTGATGTAGGCCATGTCGAAGGGCGGGTCCTGGCGCATCAGCACCACGTGCATGGTGGACAGGTCCAGTTCCTGCGCGGTGCCCAGGGTAAAGTGGTCGCCCCTGGTCCGGCGCAGCGCCATGGTGCTGGCGCGGGCCACAAGCCGGTGTCCGGTCAGCGCCAGCGCGCGCGGATGATAGTGCCACAGACGGTGGCCGCGCGCCTGCGCCTCCAGGCCCAGCGCGAAGCTGCTGTCGCCGTCGATGTTGATGCTCTCGATCGGATCCATCTGGATCGCGACGTTCAGGCTTTTCGGCATGCGGGCTCGCTCCTGGTCGGGGGCGCAGCGTCCATGCCGTGCGCGCCGCGTCAAGCCGGGTGCGTCAAGCCGGGTGCGTCAAGCGGGGCGCGTCAGTTCAGGCTTTGCCGCACCGAGGCTAGCAGCCGTCTGGCCTCGGTCGCGTCCTCGGCTCCAGGCTGGCGCGCCAGCAATGCCACCAGATGCGCCTCGGCCCGGCGCTGCTGCCCAAGGCGCTGCGCCAGCCGCGCCGCATCCATCAGCAGCCAGGTGGCACCGGGGGCGAAGCGCAGCATGTCCTCGGTGATCGAAAGCGCCGTCTCCCAGGCCTCGGCCTTCAGGCGGCGAAGCCGCAGGTTGTTGGCGAGCCGCAGCACCACCTGGCGCGGCCGCATCGCCTGCAGATGCCGGGGCGTGAGCTTCGCATCGGGGCCGGCGACGCGGCGCAGCAGCGCGCCCAGCGCGGCCGCGTCCAGCATGCGCCCGCTGTCGAACGGATCGACCACCACCGCGCCCGTGGCGGTGCCGGCGGCCACGCCTTCCAGCGCCAGCAGGAAGTGCCCCGGGAAATCGATGCCCGCGGCCGGCCAGCCCAGGCCGCGCGCCACCGCCAGCCACAGCAGGCCCAGCGCCACTGGAAGCCCTTTGCGCCGCGCCGCGACGCGCGCCAGGTTGGCATTGGCGGCGTCCTCATAGGTGTCGCTGTCGCCGCGGAAGCCATGGCTTGCCAGCAGCGCGCCGATCAGCTTTCCGCGCGCCGTCGCGTGGCCGTCGTTCGCTGCCTGGTTTTCGGCCAGCAGGCCGCGCGCCCCGGAGACGAGCCCGGCAATGACCTCCGCCGCCCCGGCCACGTCGCAGCCCGGATCATCGGCGGCGGCCAGCGCCAGCGCCGCGGCGATGGGATCGAACTGGTCATCGCCGATGCGACCCAGGGCCGACAGCGCCGCGCGCGCCGCCTCAGGGGTCATGGCGCGCGACCAGGGCGGGTGGTGTTTCGCTGCGCAGCCGCACATGGCTGATCACATCGCGCACGCCGGCAAGCTCGCGGGCCAGGCCCAGCACGGTGTCCAGCTCCTTCTGATCGCGCGCGACGCCCATGAGGTAAACGGTGCGGTTCACCGTGTCGATTGCGTAATTGATGGCATTCACCCCGCCTGCGAACACCAGCTTGGCGCGGAGCCGCGCGGTGATCCAGGCATCGCCCGCGCCGTCGAAGGTGCCGCGGCGGTCGGTGACCTGGATCTCGTTGATCACCTGCAGCACGCCGGGCGCGGTCCAGGCCAGGCGCACGGCCTCGATGCGGGTTTCGGGGTAGCGCACGCTGCCGGTCAGCAGCACACGGCCTTCATGCACCGATGTATCGATCAGGCGGAAGATCGCCGGGTCGGCCTGCAGCCAGGCGTGGTTGATGCCGAGTGCCACGGCATTGTCGTCGATCACGCCACCCAGGCCACGATCCTGCATGGCGGCGTTGCCGGTGGCGGCACCCGCCGTGATGGCAACTCCCGTCGGCGAAAGCGCGCTGGCCACCACCGGCACGCCGACCGCGGCAGCGCAGCCCGGCAGCAGCAGCACCAGCGCCAGCGGACGCCACATTTCTAGCTTGCCTGCGGCACCATCCGGCCCAGCCGTCTGCCGCCAAAGATGTGCACATGCAGGTGCGGCACTTCCTGGCCGCCATCGGCGCCGACATTGGACAGCACGCGGTAGCCCGCCGCTTCAACGCCCAGCAGTTTTGCGGTCTCGGCGACGGCGCGCAGGAAGCCTGCCAGTTCGGCATCGCTGGCGCGGGCGGCGAAATCGGGCCAGTCGCGATAGGCGCCCTTGGGGATCACCAGCACATGCACCGGCGCCTGCGGCGTGATGTCGTGGAAGGCGAGCGCGTGCGCGTCTTCATACACCGTCTTCGACGGGATCTCGCCGCGCAGGATGCGCGCGAAAACGTTGTTCGGATCGTAGCTCACCCGAAGCCCTTTCGGCGGCGGTTCACCACACCTTGCGGGTGCGCGCCTGCCGCACTGCCAGCGCCCTTGCCCGCTTCTCGGCGATGCCGGAGACGCCTTCGCGCCGCTTCAGCTCGGCCCAGATCTCCGAAGCGGCGATGCCGGCATCCACCCACACCACGATCAGGTGATAGAGCAGGTCGGCGGATTCGGTCACCACCGCCGCGCGATTGCCGCGCGCGGCCTCGATCACGGTCTCGACCGCCTCCTCGCCGAGTTTCTGCGCGACCTTGGCGGTGCCGCGCGCCAGCAGGCGGGCGGAGTGCGAGGTGGCGGGGTTGGCGCGGCGGCGGGAATTCACCGTGCCGTGCAGCGCATCCAGCACGCGCGCATCGGGGCCGGCGATGATCGGCGCCGGCGGCGGCACCACCGGCTGGGCGGCGCGCTTGGCGCGCGCCTTCGCGGTGACCTTCTTGGCCATCAGGCAGCCTGCCGCAGGGCCGGGCGCACCGGCACGCCGGCAGAAGCGAGCGCTGCCTTGGCAGCGGCGATGCTGATCTCGCCGAAATGGAAGATGCTGGCCGCCAGCAGGCCGGTGGCGCCGGCCCGCGCCCCTTCCACCAGGTGTGCCACGTTGCCCACGCCGCCCGAGGCGACCACCGGAATGCGCACCGCGCCGCACACCGCGCGCAGCAGATCGAGGTCGTAGCCCTGGCGCGTGCCGTCGCGGTCCATGCTGGTCAGCAGGATTTCGCCCGCGCCGAGGGTTTCGGCCTGGCGCGCCCAGGCGATCGCATCAAGCCCGGTGGGCGTGCGCCCGCCATGCGTGAAGACCTGCCAGCGCCCGGGCGACGCCTGGCGTGCGTCGATCGCCACGACGACGCACTGGCTGCCGAATTGTTCCGCCGCCCGGCCGATCAGCGAAGGATCCTTCACCGCGGCGCTGTTGACGCTGACCTTGTCGGCGCCGGCCAGCAGCAGGGCGCGGAAATCGTCGTTGCCGCGCACGCCGCCGCCCACAGTCAGCGGCATGAAGCAGGCTTCGGCCGTGCGCGCCACCACGTCCAGCATGATGGCGCGGTTGTCGCTGCTGGCGGTGATGTCAAGGAAGGTTAGCTCGTCCGCCCCGGCCGCGTCATAGGCAAGCGCATGCGCCACGGGGTCTCCGGCGTCGCGCAGCGCCACGAAGTTCACGCCCTTCACGACGCGCGCGTCCTTCACATCCAGGCAGGGAATGATGCGCGTTTTCAGCATGGTGCGGCGGCAACCCCCGTCGGGCCGAGTCGCGGCGGCGCGACTCGCTCAATGCGCAGCATGGCGGGTGAAGGTCAAAAGAAAATTGCGCGTCGCTCAGGGCTGGCGTGCGAGTGCAAGCGCTTGCTGCGGATCAATCCGCCCATCGTATAGAGCACGGCCCAGGATGGCGCCTTCGATGCCGCCGCCCGCGCGCTTCAGCGCCGCCAGGTCGGCCAGCGCCGCCAGCCCGCCCGAGGCGATCACCGGCGTGGCCAGGTGGAACGCAAGATCGAGCGTGGATTCGATGTTCAGCCCCGCCAGCATGCCATCCCGGTTGATGTCGGTGTAGATGATGGCGGCCACGCCGGCGTCCTCGAAGCGCAGCGCCAGGTCGAGCGCCCGCAGGCTGGTGGTCTCCGCCCAGCCCTCGGCGGCGACGAAGCCGTCGCGCGCGTCGATGCCCACCACGATGCGCCCGGGATGCGCGCGGCAGGCCGCGCGCACCAGGTCGGGATCGCGGATCGCGGCGGTGCCCAGGATCACGCGGGTCACGCCGGCCTGCAGCCAGGTGTCGATCGTGGCCATGCTGCGGATGCCGCCGCCCAGCTGCACCTTCACGTCCGGCACCGCCTGCAGGATGGCGCTGACGGCGGCGAAATTGACCGGCTGGCCTTCGAACGCGCCGTTCAGGTCGACCACGTGCAGCCAGGCGAAGCCGGCCGCGCGCCATTGCCGCGCCTGGTCGGGCGGGTCGGTGTTGAACACGGTGGCGTCGCCCATCGCGCCGCGGCGCAGCCGCACGCAGGCGCCGTCCTTCAGGTCGATCGCGGGATAGAGCGTCAGGGCCGGCAAGCGCTACTCCGAAGGGTTATTCGGCGAGACGCTTGAAATAGAACAGGCCGGCGACATCCTGGCCACCCACATGCGCATAGGCCGGGTGGGCGCCCCAGCGCACATAGCCCAGCGATTCATACAGCGCGATCGCGGCGGTCTGCGTGGCGCGCAGATCAAGGTTCAGGACCTTGGCGCCGGTTGCCGCCGCCGCTTCCTCGACCCGCAGCGTCAGCGCGCGGGCCAGCCCATGGCCGCGCGCATAGGGGGCAACGAAGGCATGCATCAGCGTGGCGGCAAACGCCTGGGCTTCGTTGTTGCGGGGCGGCCGCAGCAACTGCGCGCTGCCCACCACGGTGCCATCGAGCCGCGCCAGGAACAGGGCGCGTTCCGGCACCAGGCAGACGCCGCGGAAATAGCTTTCCAGCACGGGGCGCGGCTGCGGCCGCACCCAGCCGAAGCCGCCGCCTTCGATAATGGCCGCGGCCGCGGCCTCGCACAGGTCGGACAGGTCGGATTCCGAGAGGCTGCCGGCGCGCTCGACCAGGGCTTCGTGCGTTTTCGGGCCGGCCTGAGGATGGGTCATGGCAGCACGGGCGAGCGCGCGGGGCATCGAAGCAGCCTCCCTGGCCGAAACCTGATGTCTAGCATGGCTGGTCGCGCACGATCGTTAAATCAGGGCGACCATGCCAGGAAGTTCGCCAGCAGGCGCAATCCGGTTTCCTGGCTTTTTTCCGGGTGGAACTGGGTGCCGGCGATATTGCCGCGCGCGACCGCCGCGACCACGGGGCCGCCATGGTCGGTGCGGGCCAGGATGTCGGGGGGATCGGCGCCGACCAGGTGGTAGCTGTGCACGAAATAGGCGTGCGCGTCGGGCGCGATGTTTTCCAGCAACTTGTGCCCGGGCGTGAAGGCAAGCGCGTTCCAGCCCATCTGCGGCACGCGGTGCGGCGGCGGGGGATCGAGCAGCACGATGTCGCCCTGCACCCAGGCCAGGCCCGGATGCACGCCATGTTCCAGCCCGCGCGTGGCCATCAGCTGCATGCCGACGCAGATGCCCAGGATGGGGCGGCCGGCTGCGCGCACCGCCGCGATCGCCTCGCCCATGCCGGCAATGCCCAGCAGGCCCGCGCGGCAGGCGGCGAAGGCGCCGACGCCAGGGATCACCAGGCGGTCGGCGCTGTGCACCGCTGCCGGGTCGGCGGTCACGTCGATGCGGTGGTCCCTGCCTGCGACGCGTTGCAGCGCCTTGGCGGCGCTGCGCAGGTTGCCGCTGCCGTAGTCGATGATGGCGCAGCGCATGGCGCCTAAAGCATGCCCTTGGTGCTGGGCACCGCGCCGGCGGCGCGCGGATCAGATGCCACGGCCATGCGCAGCGCCCGCGCCAGCGCCTTGAAGCAGGCTTCCGCGATGTGATGGCTGTTGGCGCCCGCCTTCAGCGTCACGTGCAGCGTGATGGCCGCGTTCATGGCGAAGGCACGAAAGAATTCGGCGAACAGCTCGGTGTCGAAGTCGCCCACCTTCGGCGTGGGGAAGGCGACGTCCCAGGCAATGAAGGGGCGGCCGGAAATGTCCACCACCACCTCGGCCAGCGCTTCGTCCAGCGGGCACAGCGCGTGGCCGAAGCGGGTGATGCCGCGCTTGTCGCCCAAGGCCGCGGCAAACGCCTGGCCCAGCGCGATGCCGGAATCCTCCGCCGTGTGGTGCGCGTCGATGTGCAGGTCGCCCTTGGCATCGAGCGTGATGTCGAACAGCCCGTGGCGGGCAAGCTGCGCCAGCATGTGATCCAGGAAGCCGGCGCCGGTGCTGATCGTGTGCGCGCCGGTGCCGTCCAGTGCCACGGTGCAGGCGATGGCGGTTTCGGCCGTCTTGCGGTCGATCGTTCCGGTGCGGGGCATGAGCCGGTCTGTAGCGCCCGCATGGCAGGGGCCGCAAGGTTGCGCCGGCGGCATCGCCGGGCCACATGGGCCGGCATGAACCAACATGATCCGGTGGGCTGGCACGGCACCACCATCCTGTGCGTCCGCAAGGGCGATGCCGTGGCGATGGCCGGCGACGGCCAGGTCTCCCTGGGCCAGACCGTGGTGAAGGGGAATGCGCGCAAGGTGCGGCGCATCGGCGGCGGTGCCGTGCTGGCCGGCTTCGCCGGCGCCACCGCCGATGCCTTCACCCTGCTGGAGCGGCTGGAGGCCAAGCTGGAACGCCACCCCGGGCAGCTTGAACGCGCCGCCGTGGAACTGGCGAAGGACTGGCGCACCGACCGTTTCCTGCGCAGGCTCGAGGCGTTCCTGGCGGTCGCCGACAAGTCCCGCAGCTTCCTGGTCACCGGCAATGGCGACGTGCTGGAACCGGAGGATGCCATCGTGGCGATCGGCTCGGGCGGCAACTACGCGCTGGCCGCGGCCAAGGGGCTGATCGACCGCACCGACATGGACGCGGAAGCCGTGGCGCGCCGCGCCATGAAGATCGCCGCCGAGATCTGCGTCTATACCAACGAGAACGTCACGGTCGAGGTGCTGTCGTGAGTGGTGCCTTCTCGCCCCGGGAGATCGTGTCCGAGCTCGACCGCTTCATCGTCGGCCAGCACGACGCCAAGCGCGCGGTGGCCATTGCACTGCGCAACCGCTGGCGCCGGCAGCAGCTGCCCGATGCGCTGCGCGAGGAGGTGCTGCCGAAGAACATCCTGATGATCGGCCCCACCGGCTGCGGCAAGACCGAGATCGCGCGGCGCCTGGCGAAGCTTGCGCAGGCGCCGTTCCTGAAGGTGGAAGCGACCAAGTTCACCGAGATCGGCTATGTCGGCCGCGACGTGGAATCGATGATCCGCGACCTGGTGGAAGTGGCGCTGACGCAGACGCGCGAGAAACTGCGCAAGGACGTGCAGGCCAAGGCGGAGCTGGCGGCCGAGGAGCGCCTGATCACTGCGCTGGTGGGCGAAGGCGCCGGCGCCGACACGCGCCAGAAGTTCCGCAAGATGCTGCGCGAGGGCAGCATGGACGCGAAGGAGGTCGAGGTGCAGCTGGCCGATACCGGCGGCGGCATCCCGATCGCGCAGCTTGATATCCCCGGCATGCAGGCGCCGCAGATGGGCAACCTGCAGGAGATGATGGGCAAGATGTTCGGCGGCCGCACCAGGCCGCGCCGCCTGCCCATCGGCGAAGCCCGCACGGCCCTTGAACGCGAGGAAAGCGACAAGCTTCTGGACAACGAGCGCGTCGCCAAGGAAGCGATCGCGCTGGCCGAGAATGCCGGCATCGTCTTCCTGGACGAGATCGACAAGATCTGCGCGCGCAGCGAGGACGGCATGAAGGGCGGCAGCGTGAGCCGCGAGGGCGTGCAGCGCGACCTGCTGCCGCTGATCGAGGGCACCACGGTGTCCACCAAGCACGGCCCGGTGAAGACCGATCACATCCTGTTCGTGGCCAGCGGCGCGTTCCACCTGGCCAAGCCCAGCGACCTGCTGCCCGAACTGCAAGGCCGGCTTCCCATTCGCGTGGAACTTCAGCCGCTGAGCCGGGACGACCTGAAGCGCATCCTGACCGAGCCGGAAGCCAGCCTGGTGAAGCAGTATCGCGCGCTGATCGGCGTGGAGGGTGTGACGCTGGACTTCACTAACGACGCGATCGACGCGCTGGCCGACCTGGCCGCCGACATCAACCGCACCGTCGAGAACATCGGCGCGCGCCGGCTGCACACGGTGATGGAGAAGCTGCTGGAGGAGATTTCCTTCACCGCGTCGGATCGCGGCGGTGCCGCGATCACGGTGGACGCGGCGCTGGTGCGCCAGCGCGTGGCGCCGCTGGCGGCAAACGCGGATCTATCGAAGTTCATCCTGTAGGGCGCAGGCAAGCGCCCTTCAGTTGCCCGGGGCACGCGGCGCGCTGCGGGCGCGTTCGATCTCGCGCAGGCGGGCCACGTTGCGGTTGTGCTCCTCCAGCGTGCGCGCGAAGGCATGGCCGCCCGCGCCGTCGGCCACGAAATACAGGAACTCGTGCGTCTCGGGCCGCGTCGCGGCCTGGATGCTGGCAAGGCCCGGCGCTGCGATCGGGCCGGGCGGCAGGCCGTTGATCCGATACGTGTTGAACGGGCTGTCGATGTCGAGATCGGCGCGGCTGATGGCACGGTCCAGCACGCCCACGCCGCCCGATGCGGCATACACCACCGTGGGGTCGGATTGCAGGCGCATGTTGCGGCGCAGCCGGTTCGCGAACACGCCGGACACGCGGGCGCGTTCGTTGGCCACGCCGGTCTCGCGCTCGATGATGCTGGCCAGGATCAGGGCTTCGCGCGCCGACGACAGCGGCAGGTTCTCCGCGCGGACCTGCCACGATTCGTGCAGCGCGCGGTCCATCGCGGCGCGGGCGCGCGCCAGGATGTCGTCGCGCGCAGCACCCCACTGATAGGCGTAGGTGTCGGGGAACAGGCTGCCTTCGGGCGGCGGTTCCGGATTGCCGGTCAGGCCCTCGGCGCGGGCCAGCACGGCAAGCGCCTGCGCGGTGGTCAACCCCTCCGGCAGCGTCACCCGCCGCTGTACCGGGGCGGCCGTGCGCAGCACCTGGAACACCTCGCGCAGCGATGCGCCGGCGGGGAACGCGAACTCGCCGGCGCGCAGCGCGCCATCGCCCGAGGTCAGGCGGGCGGCGATGGCGAAACGCGCGGCATCCTCGATGGCGCCGGCGCGCAGCAGCGCCTCGGCCACCGCATCGGTGCCGCCGCGCGGCACCACGATATTGCGCGGCTCGGTCAGGGGGCCGGTCTCGTTCCAGGCGCGCAGCACGGCGCGGCTCGCCGCCAGCGCCAGCGCCACCACCACCACCAGCACGCCCAGCGTCGTCGCCGCGGAGCGCGCGAAGCTGCGCGCTGGCTGGGCCATGAACCCGGCTAGGCCGCCTTCCTGAACAGGATCGAGGCGTTGGTGCCGCCGAAGCCGAAACTGTTGGACAGCGCCACGTCGATCCGCCGCGGCTGGGCGTGGTGCGCCACCCGGTCGATCACGCTGGGCGTGCTGGGTTCATCGAGGTTCAGCGTGGGCGGCGCCACGCCATCGCGCACCGCCAGGATCGAGAAGATCGCTTCCACCGCGCCGGCGGCACCCAGCAGGTGGCCGGTGGCCGACTTGGTGCTGCTCATCGCGGTGCCGCGCGCGGCATCGCCGAACAGGCGCTCGACCGCCTGCAGTTCCAGGTCGTCGCCCAGCGGCGTGCTGGTGCCGTGCGCGTTGATGTACTGGATGTTCTCCGGCCCCACGCCGCCGTTGCGCATGGCCGCCTTCATGGCGCGGAAGGCGCCGTCATGGCCCTCGGCCGGGGCGGTGATGTGATAGGCATCGCCGCTCATGCCATAGCCCGCGAACTCGCCGTAGATCTTCGCACCACGCGCGCGAGCGTGCTCGTATTCCTCGAGTACGACGATGCCGGCACCTTCGCCCATGACGAAGCCGTCGCGGTCCTTGTCCCAGGGGCGGCTGGCCTTCTGGGGGGTGTCGTTGAAGCCGGTGGAAAGGGCGCGGCTGGCGCAGAACCCGGCCATGCCCACTTCGCACACCGCGGCCTCGGCGCCGCCGGCGATCATCACGTCGGCATCGCCCCACTGGATCAGGCGCGCGGCATCGCCGATGGCGTGCACGCCGGTGGCGCAGGCGGTCACCACGCTGTGGTTCGGCCCCTTGAAGCCGTAGCGGATCGAAACATGCCCCGAGGCCAGGTTGATCAGCGCCGACGGGATGAAGAACGGCGACAGCCGGCGGGTCTTGCCTTCGTGCACCTGCAGGCTGGCCTCGAAGATGGTCTGCAGGCCGCCGATGCCGCTGCCGATCATCACCCCGGTGGCGCAGCGCGCGTCTTCGTCCTCGGGCGTCCAGCCGGCATCCTCGACCGCTTCCACCGCGGCGACCATCGCCAGCTGGATGAAGCGGTCCATCTTCTTCTGGTCCTTCACGGGGATCCATTCCGCGAGGTCGAGCTTGCCATCGGCGCGCGCACCCTGCGGCACCTGGCCCGCGATCTTGGCGGGCAGGTCCTTCACGTCGAAGGACTGGATCGCGCCGATGCCGGACTGGCTTTCCAGCATGCGCTTCCACACGGTCTCCACGCCCAGCCCCAGCGGCGAGGCGATGCCCATGCCGGTGACGACGACGCGGCGGCCGGAGCCGGCGGCCATGCGGGCTTCCCTCAGCCCGCCGCCTTCTGCTTTTCCTCGATGTAGCTGATCGCGTCCTTGACGGTGGCGATCTTCTCGGCGGCGTCGTCGGGGATTTCCACGCTGAACTCCTCCTCGAACGCCATGACCAGCTCGACCGTGTCCAGGCTGTCGGCGCCCAGGTCGTCGATGAAGCTGGCGCCCTCGGTCACCTTCGCTTCCTCGACGCCGAGGTGTTCGACGACGATCTTCTTCACGCGTTCGGCGATGTCGCTCATGGGATGCTTCGGGTCCTCTGTGTCCAGGTCGGCGTCGTTGGTTGTGGAAAAGGGTGTGGCGGTTGTGGTTCGGCGCCCCCGCCCGATTCAGGCGCCCGATTCAGGCGCGGCGACTAGCATGGTTTCAGTTCGGTTGCCAATCAGGGCATGGCCATGCCGCCATTGACGTGCAGCGTGGTGCCAGTGACCCAGGCCGCGCCCGGCCCGGCGAGGTACAGCACCGCCGCCGCCACGTCGTCCGGCGTGCCCAGGCGGCCCAGCGGGATGCGCTCGGTCAGCCGCGCTTTCTGCTCGTCGGTCAGCGCCGCGGTCATGGGGGTTGCGATGAAGCCGGGCGCCACGCAGTTCACGGTCACGCCCCGGCTGGCCACTTCCTGGGCCAGCGCCTTGCTCATGCCGATCATGCCGGCCTTGGCGGCGGCGTAGTTGGCCTGGCCGGCATTGCCGGTGACGCCCACGATCGAGGCGATGCCGATGATCCGGCCCGAACGCCGCTTCAGCATGCCCTTCAGCGCGGCGCGGGCCAGGCGGAACGGGGCTGAAAGGTCCACGTCGATCACCTGCTGCCAGTCGGCGTCCTTCATGCGCAGCGCAAGGCCATCGCGGGTCAGGCCCGCGTTGTTCACCAGGATGTCCACCGGGCCGATCGCCTCGGCGCGCGCCACCAGCGCGTCGGCGGCGTCGGGCTCGGCCAGGTTGGCGGCGGCGACATGCGCGCGCTCCCCCAGCGCGCCCCGCAGCGCCTCCAGCGCGTCCAGCCGCGTGCCGGACAGCACCACCGTGGCGCCGGCGCCATGCAGCGCGCGCGCGATCGCCTCGCCGATGCCGCCCGAGGCGCCGGTGACCAAAGCGAGCCTGCCGGAAAGCTGCATCACAGCGTCTTCACGAAGGCATCGATGTCGGCGGGCGCGCCGACCGACAGGGCAGCCATCGCCGGGTCGATGCGTTTCGCCAGGCCCGCCAGCACCTTGCCGCTGCCGGCCTCGACCAGCGTATCCACGCCCATGGCGCGCATGGCTTCCACGCATTCGCGCCAGCGCACCGTGGCGGTGACCTGATCGACCAGCAGGCCGCGGATTTCCAGCGGGTCGCTGGTGGGGGCGGCGGACACGTTCGCCACCACCGGCACGGCGGGCGGCGCCATCCCGACCTGCGACAGCGCCGTGCCCATGACCTCGGCAGCCGGAGCCATCAGGGCGCAGTGGAACGGGGCGGAGACGGGCAGCGGCAGCGCCCGCTTCACGCCCTTGGATGGTGCCAGCTTCACGGCGCGGCCCACGGCCTCGGTGTGGCCGCTGAGGACCACCTGGCCGCCGCCATTGTCGTTCGCCACCTGGCACACCTGGTCCTCGGCGGCTTCGGCAGCGATCTCCCGCGCGAGGCCCAGTTCGCAACCCAGCAGGGCAGCCATGGCGCCATCGCCGGCGGGCACCGCCTTCTGCATGGCCTGGCCGCGCAGCCGCAGCAGGCGGGCGGCATCGGCCAGGCCGAACGTGCCGGCGGCGGCCAGCGCGCTGTATTCGCCCAGCGAGTGGCCCGCCACGCACACGGCGTGCTGCGAAAGCTTCATCCCACCCTCGCGTTCCAGCACGCGCAACACAGCCATGCTGTGCGCCATCAGCGCCGGTTGCGCGTTCTGGGTCAGCGTGAGCGTTTCGATCGGGCCATCCCACATGACGGCGGAAAGCCGCTGGCCCAGCGCCTCGTCGACCTCCTGGAACACTTCCTTGGCGGCGCCGAAGCCTTGGGCAAGGTCGCGGCCCATGCCCACGGCCTGGCTGCCCTGGCCGGGGAAGATGAAGGCGCGCACGGGCATTTCCTGGCGGTCCCTGGGGGTCTTGAGAAGGTTGGCGCGGATAGGCCCGCGCGCCAAGGTGTGTCAAGCCGGGCTTGACCGCGGGCGGGAAGCGCGTAGAACGCGCGCCTTCACCCCTGCCGGGTGCGCGGCATCGCGCCCGGCTATGCCCGATGCGCTTCATGGTGAAGCCGGGGCCGAGCAAGCCATAGGGAACCGCACATGCCGCTTTATGAATGCGTGCTGATCGCACGCAACGACGTGACACCACAGCAGGCCGAAGCCTTCGGCGACACCATCGCCACCCTCATGACCGAGATGGGCGGCGAGGTGAAGAAGCGCGAATACTGGGGCCTGCGCAGCCTGGCCTACCGGATCAAGAAGAACCGCAAGGGCCACTACCTGCTGCTGAACCTGGATGCCCCCTCGCCCGCGATCGTCGAGATGGAGCGCCAGCTGGGCCTGAACGAGGACATCCTGCGCTACATGACCGTGCGCGTGGATGCGCTGGAGGAAGGCCCCAGCGCCTTCCTGACCCGCCGCGACCGCGACGATCGCGGCAGCCGCTTCGGCGAGCGTGGCGACCGGCCCGATCGCGGCGACCGGCCCGAGCGGGGCGAACGCGGTGATCGCGGTGGCGATCGCGGCCCCCGCCCCGGCGGCCGGTTCGACAGCGGCCGCGGCGCACGCGGCGGCTACGAAGACGACGCGACGGTCTGACGCAGGGAACACGCAGCATGGCAAGCGCCGATACCGACCTGAACCCCGCCGCCCGCCGCACCGCGGTGGGTGCGCGCCGCCCGTTCTACCGCCGCCGCAAATCGTGCCCGTTCAGCGGCCCGAACGCGCCGAAGATCGACTACAAGGACGTGAAGCTGCTGCAGCGCTATCTCAGCGAACGCGGCAAGATCGTGCCCAGCCGCATCACCGCGGTGTCGGGCAAGAAGCAGCGCGAACTGGCGGTGGCGATCAAGCGTGCCCGGTTCCTGGCGCTGCTGCCCTACCTGATCAAGGCATAGCGCGACCCGCCCGCGCGCGGGCGGTCGCTTCCGGCGGCAATGATCCGGCATGGCACAGGCGCAGGCGTCAACGCTCCGCGGCACCGCCATCCTGGCGGGTGGCGCCGTCTCGGCCTTGTGCGTGCTGTGGTTGCTGCGCGGCCTGCCGCTGGGCGGGGCCGCGATGTGGCTTTCGCCGCTGCCGCTGATGGCGGTGGCGCTGGCCTTCGGCGTGCGCGACGCGGCCCTTGCCGTGCTGGTGGCGGCGCTGCCGCTGCTGGCGCTTTCCGGCTGGCCGGCGATGGCATCGCATACACTCAGCGTGGGCTTGCCGGTGCTGCTGGCCTGCGGCCTTGCCTTCGCCGTGCCGCCGGGATCGGCGCCGCGGCTGGGCCCTTCGGTGGTGGCGTTGGCGCTGCTGGGGGCGCTGCTGTTCCTGGCCGCGGGCCTGGCCTTCATGAACCAGCCCGGCGGGCTGCACGGCGCGCTGACCGCGCAGTTCCGCGAAGCATTGCAGCAAAGCACCATGGGGCGTCCCACAGGCACACAAGCCGATACGATGGTGCCGCAACTGGCCGACCTGGTGGCGCGCGTGCTGCCGATCGCGCTGGGCCTTTGGTATCTGGGCGCCATGGCGTTGAACGCAGCACTGGCGCAGCGCCTGGTGAACCGGTTCGGGTTGCTGGCGCGCCCGCCGGTGCTGTTCGCGGCGCTGGAACTGCCGCGCTGGTACTGGCCCTTGCCGATCGTCGCCGCCGCGGTCGCGCTGCTGCTGCCGGAAGCGGCGCGCTACGTGGCCTGGGGTGTGGCGGAAATCCTGGCGCTGCCGTTCCTGATGCTGGGCCTGGCCGTGGTGCACATCATGGCGCGCCGCACCGCCAGCCCGAAACTCTGGCTGGTCGCTTTCTACCTGGCGTTCCTGCTGCTGCCGCCGTCGATGCCGGTCATCGTCGGGCTGGGGTTCGCGGAACGCTGGGCCAACCTGCGCGGGCGATTGCACGCCCGCGCTAACTCGGGGACGAAAACTCCCCCGGAGGACAGGACATGATCGACGTGGTTTTGCTGCAACGGATCGAGAAGCTGGGCCAGATGGGCGATGTGGTGCGGGTGAAGCCCGGCTACGCGCGCAACTACCTGCTGCCGCAGAAGAAGGCGCTGCGCGCCACCAAGGCCAACATGGCGCAGTTCGAGGCGAACAAGGCGCAGCTTGAGGCCACCAACCTGAAGCGGAAGGCCGAGGCCGAGCGCGTGGCCGAACGCGCCGAAGGGCTCTCGGTGGTGATGATCCGCAGCGCCGGCGAAGGCGGCCAGCTGTACGGCAGCGTCAGCGCCCGTGACGTAGCCGATGCGATCAGCGCGGCCGGCCTGACCGTGGCGCGCCAGCAGGTCGTGCTGGACAAGCCGATCAAGTCGCTGGGCCTTTACACCGTGCGCGTGGCGCTGCACCCGGAAGTGCTGGTGACCGTCACCGCGAACGTGGCGCGCAGCCCCGAGGAGGCCGAGCGCCAGGCGCGCGGCGAGGTGATCACCGCCGACGCCGACGAACCCGAGGCCGACGCCATCGAGGTGTTCGAGCAGGTGCCGCCGGCCGAGCAACGCTAAGCCGCTTCGTGGGTGGCGGCGTGCGCTGCGCACGCCGCCCCCGCTATCCACAGCCGCTCTAACAACTCGTCGTCGCACCCGGGCGGCGCCAGGCGTAGTCTCCGTTCCCCAACACAGAACGACTCGCGCGCGGGGACCACGCCATCGTGCCACCAGGGTTTTCCAACGTCGCCGACATGCCGCTGGCCGGCCATGCGCTGCGGCTGCCGCCCACCAACCTGGATGCGGAACAGGCGCTGCTGGGCGCCATCATGGCGAACAACGCCGCCTATAGCCGCGTCAGCGAATTCCTGCTGCCGGAGCACTTCGCCGATCCCGTGCACGGTCGCATCTACGAGGCCATCGTGCGCCGGATCGAACGCGCGCAGATTGCCGACCCTGTCACGCTGAAGGGCGACCTGGCCCATGACGGCATGCTGGAGGAGGTGGGCGGCACCGCGTATCTGGCGCAGCTGGTGGGCGCCACCGTCAGCATCATCAACGCCGGCGACTATGGGCGCGCCATCCACGATGCCTATCTGCGCCGCCAGCTGATCGACCTGGGCGAGGAGGTGGTGAACCAGGCCTTCGCGCCCGAACAAGGCACCGATGGCCCGCTGTCCGGCGTGCAACAGATCGAGGCGGCCGAGGCGCGCCTGTTCGATCTTGCCACCGAAGGCCAGGGCGAACGCGGCTTCGTGAGCTTCACCAGTGCCGCCACGATCGCGGTGCAGATGGCCGAGCGCGCCTTCCAGAAAACCGGCCATGTGTCCGGCGTCACCTCTGGCCTGCGCGACCTGGATACCAAGCTTGGCGGGCTGCACCCTTCGGACCTGGTGATCATTGCCGGGCGGCCGGGCATGGGGAAATCATCGCTCGCGACCTGCATGGCGGTCAGTGCCGCGGAAGCGCAGATGCAGGATGCGGCGCGCGGCGTGACCGGGCCTGCAAAAAGCGTGGCGCTGTTCAGCCTGGAAATGAGCGCGGACCAGCTGGCCACGCGCATCCTGTCCGAACGCTCCCGCATCAGCAGCGACCGCATCCGCCGCGGCGAGATCAGCCAGCGGGAGTTCGACGGATTCTATCGCGCCTCGGTCGATCTGCAGGCGCTGCCGATCCACATCGACGACACGCCGGCGATCACGATTTCCGCGATGCGCACGCGGGCACGCCGGCTTGCGCGCAAGCCGGGGCTTGCGATGATCGTGGTGGACTACCTGCAGCTCATGCGCCCCACCGCCGGCCGCGCGGTGGACAGCCGGGTACAGGAAATCTCGCAGATCACGCAGGGGCTGAAGGCGTTGGCCAAGGAACTGGCGGTGCCCGTGGTGGCGCTGTCGCAGTTGTCGCGCGCGGTCGAGCAGCGCGAGGACAAGCGCCCGCAACTGAGTGACCTGCGCGAATCCGGCACGATCGAACAGGACGCCGACGTGGTGATGTTCATCTACCGCGACGACTACTACCTGAGCCAGCGCCAGCCCAAGCAATCCGCCTTCGAGAACCCGGTCAAGTACGAGGAAGCGCACACGCGCTGGCAGGCTGACATGGATCGCGCGCATAACCGCGCCGATATCATCATCGGCAAGCAGCGCCATGGCCCGACCGGCACGGTGGAGGTCTTCTTCGAGGCCGAGTTCACGCGCTTCGCCAACCTGGACCTGATGCACAGCGAGGAGCATCGCCGCTGAGCCTGCCGGCTGCCTTCGACCCCCACCCGTTCGATGACGTGCCGCCGCAGGCGACCGCGGTTGCGGTGATCGACCTGGAGGCCGTGGCGGCGAATTTCCGCGACCTGCGCGCGCGCCATGGCGCCCCGATCGCGGGCGTGGTGAAGGCCGATGCGTATGGGCTTTCCGCGGCACACGTCGCCCCCGTGCTGGCGCGCACGGATGCCGCGATGTTGTTCACGGCGGGGTTCGACGAGGCGGCGGTGCTGGATGTGACCATTCCCCGTGCCGTATTGGATGGCCTGTCGCCCGGCACCGAGCAGGCCTTCCTTGATGCCGGCCTGGTGCCGGTGCTGAACGATCTGGGCCAGGTGCAGCGCTGGGCCGCCGCGGCGCGCCGCCTGGGCCGCAAACTGCCCGCGCTGCTGCACCTGGATACCGGCATGCGCCGCCTGGGCCTGGATGACGCCGAAACCGCCCACCTGATTGCCGATCCGTCAGACCTGGCGGCGCTGGATATCCACTATGTGATGACTCACCTGGCCTGCGCCGATGAACCCTGGCATCCACTGAACGCCGAACAGGCCGGGCACTTCGCCCAGCTTTGCGCTGCCCTGCCGCCGCTGCGCACCAGCTTCGCCAACTCCTCGGGCATCTTCCTGGGCGAGCGGTTCCGCAGCGACCTGGGCCGGCCGGGGGCAGCGACCTACGGCATCAATCCCACGCCAGGCCAGCCCAACCCCATGCGGCCCGTGGTGCAGCTTTTCGCGCGCATCCTGCAGGTGCGCACGATCGCGGCCGGCGATTCCGTGGGCTATGGCGCCAGCTATGTGGCGAAAAAGACCTCGCGGATTGCCACCGCCGCGATTGGCTACGCCGATGGTTTCCCGCGTGCCCTGTCGGCCCGCGCCATGGCCACGCTGGACGGCACCGCGTTTCCGCTGGTAGGTCGCGTGTCGATGGACCTGACAACCTTCGACATCACTGACCTGCCCGACGGCCTGGTGCGGCCGGGCGGCTTCGTGGCGCTGATCGACGGCGCCAACGACGCCGACGCCGTGGGCGCGCGCGCCAACACCATCGGCTACGAAATCCTGACCGGCCTGTCCCGTCGCGCGCATAGACTCTGGATCGGCGCGTGAACCCGGCGACAGGGCTTGCCACCGTCGGGCGTGGTGCGTTCAGCGTTCTGCACGGCGCGGGCAACGCCGCCCTGTTCGCGGCGGAGGCGCTGAGCCACGTGCTGCGCCCGCCTTTCCACGCAAAACTGTTCCTGCGGCAGCTGGTCGAGATCGGCTTCTTCAGCCTGCCGGTGGTGGCACTGACCGCGATCTTCAGCGGCATGGTGCTGGCGCTGCAAAGCTATACGGGCTTCGCCCGCTTCAACGCCGAAAGTGCGGTCGCCACCGTGGTGGTGCTGTCGATCACGCGGGAACTCGCCCCGGTGCTGGCCGGGCTGATGGTGGCCGGCCGCGTGGGTGCGGCGATGGCGGCCGAAATCGGCACCATGCGCGTCACCGACCAGATCGACGCGCTGACCACGCTGTCCACCAACCCCATGAAGTACCTGGTGGTGCCGCGCCTGCTGGCCGCCGTGGTGGCGCTGCCGCTGCTGGTGGTGGTGGCCGACATACTGGGCGTGGCGGGCGGCTTTCTGGTGTCGGTGGTGAAGCTCGACTTCAACCCGTCCGTCTATATGCAGAACACTTGGCAGTTCCTGAAATTCCTGGATGTGTTCTCGGGCCTGGTGAAGGCCGCCGTGTTCGGCTTCGTGATCGCGCTGATGGGCTGCTTTCACGGCTATCACAGCCGGGGCGGCGCGCAGGGCGTGGGCGCGGCCACCACCGCGGCGGTGGTGTCGGCGTCCATCCTGATCCTGGCCTGCAACTACGTGATCACGGAACTGTTCTTTGCCCGCTAGCTCGGGCAACGGCGCCGTGCCGCGCATAAAAGTGCGGGGGCTGACGAAGCGGTTCGGGCCGAAGCTGGTGCTGGACGCGCTCGACCTGGAGGTGGGCGCCGGCACCAGCCTGGTGATCATCGGCGGCTCGGGCAGCGGCAAGTCGGTGCTGCTGAAATGCATCCTGGGCCTGCTGACCCCCGACGAAGGCGAGATCTTCATCGACGGGCGAGACGTCACGCGCATGGGGCGCGCCGAACGCGAAGCGGTAAACGCGCGCATCGGCATGCTGTTCCAGGGCGGCGCATTGTTCGACAGCCTGCCGGTCTGGGAAAACGTGTGCTTCGGCCTGATCCAGTCCGGCAGGCTGGCGCGCGGCGCCGCCAGGCCCAAGGCGGTGGAGGTGCTGGCCCAGGTGGGCCTGGCCGACACGGTGGCCGACCTGTCGCCGGCGGAACTCTCGGGCGGCATGCAGAAGCGCGTGGGCCTGGCGCGCGCCATTGCCGCCCAGCCCGACACCATCTTCTTCGACGAGCCCACCACCGGGCTTGACCCGATCATGGGCGCGGTGATCGACGGGCTGATCGTGGATTGCGTGAAGCGCCTGGGTGCCACGGCCGTGTCGATCACGCACGACATGGCAAGCGCGCGCCGCATTGCGGATACGGTGGCGATGATCCACAAGGGCAAGATCATCTGGCGCGGCCCCGCGGGCACGATCGACGCGCCGGACAATGCCTATGTCGAGCAGTTCGTGCGCGGCCGCCGCGAGGGGCCGATCACGATGGAATTGCGGCGCTGACTTTCCGGCGCCTGTAGGGGAGAACGAGTTGATGGTCAGTCTTGCCGCGATGATGCTGCGCCGGACGCGCGCCAGCGATACCGCCACCAGCGCGCCGGCGGCGCCTGCGCCCGCGGCCAAGCCGGCCGCGCGCAAGCCGGCCGCCAAGAAGCCTGCCGCGAAGGCGCCGGCAAAGAAGACCGCGCGGCGGGGCTGACCCGGCGCGCCATGCAAAAGCGCCCCTGACATGGCCCAGGCGCGCGCACGCTATGTCTGCCAGGCCTGCGGCGCGGTCTCGCCGAAATGGGCCGGGCGGTGCGAGGCCTGCGGCGCCTGGAACAGCATTGTCGAGGAGGTGGCCGAAGCCCGCCCGCCGGCCGCCAAGGGTGCGCCCAGCCTGGCCGGCGGCCGGCGCATCGACTTCGTGCCGCTCAAGGGCAATACCGAAGGCCCGCCGCGCACCGAAATCGGCATCGCCGAGCTGGATCGCGTGCTGGGCGGTGGGCTTGTTCCGGCCAGCGTGGTGCTGGTGGGTGGCGATCCCGGCATCGGCAAGTCCACCCTGCTGCTGCAGGCCAGCGCGAAGCTCAGCGCCGCGCGCCGCGCGCTTTACATCTCGGGCGAGGAGGCGATCGAGCAGGTGCGGCTGCGCGCCGCCCGCCTGGGCCTGAGCGAGGCGCCGCTGGCCCTGGCTACCGCCACCAACCTGCGCGACATCGTCGCCACGCTGGAAGGCGAACGCGATGCCGCCCTGGTGGTGATCGACAGCATCCAGACGCTGTGGCTGGACAGCCTGGACAGCACGCCCGGCACGGTGGCGCAGGTGCGTGCGTGCTCGGCCGAGCTGATACGGCTTGCGAAATCACGCGGCTTCGCGCTGGTGCTGGTGGGGCACGTGACCAAGGAAGGCACGCTGGCCGGCCCCCGCGTGCTGGAGCACATGGTCGATACCGTGCTCTATTTCGAAGGCGACCGCGGTCACCAGTTCCGCATCCTGCGTGCCGTGAAGAACCGCTTCGGCGCGACCGACGAGATCGGCGTGTTCGCCATGACCGGCGAGGGCCTGCAGGAGGTGCTGAACCCGTCCGCCCTGTTCCTGGCCGAACGTCGCGGCAACGTTTCCGGCAGCGCCGTGTTCGCGGGCGTGGAGGGCACGCGGCCGGTGCTGGTGGAGGTGCAGGCGCTGCTGAGCCAGAGTTCTGGCGGCTCGCCGCGCCGCGCCGTGATCGGCTGGGATTCGGGGCGGCTGTCCATGCTGCTGGCGGTGCTGGAGGCGCGCTGCGGCCTGTCGCTTGCGGCCAGCGACATCTACCTGAACGTCGCCGGCGGCTTCCGCATCGGTGAACCCGCCGCCGACCTGGCGGTGGCCGCTGCCCTGGTGTCCGCCAGCGCCGACCTGCCGACGCAGGCGGGCGAGGTGTATTTCGGCGAGGTCGGGCTTTCTGGCGAGGTGCGCGCCGTGGGCCAGGCCGAGTTGCGGCTGAAGGAGGCCGCGAAGCTCGGCTTCCGCGCCGCCTGCATGCCGCCCCGCGCGGCACGCAGCAAGGCGATCGCGGTGGACGGCATCGCCGGCCACGAGATCGGCCACCTGGCCGACCTGGTGGGGCGCTTCTATCCGGAGCGGGCGAAGCGGGCGAAAGGGTAGGGGCGCGAGGTACGCAGGGCCTACTGCGCGCGCCCGATCGCCGCCAGCGCGTTGCCGCGATCGGGCGGGCGGCCGGCCTTCGCGGCCATCGCGTGCGTCGCCGCCAGACGCGCCAGTGCCGCCATCTGCGGCTGCTGCTGCTGCGTGAATTCGGTCGCCACCGCGTTCGCCTCGGCCGCTGCGTCCAGCGTGCCAAGGTTCTGCGCGGTCAGCGACACGGCGGCAAGATAGGCGCGCGCCAGGTCGTCGATGCGGTCGCGCACGTCGCGCAGCCGCCGATCCACCAGGCCCACCGTGCCCTCGTTCAATGGCCGCACGTCGGTCTGCAGGAAGCTCTGGCTGTTTTCCAGGTAGTCGCGGATCGCGCCCAGCAGCTGGCCGGTATCGGTCGCGGTGCGGATTTCACGCGCGATGTTGGCGACCAGCTGGATGCGGCCGCGCAGCGCGATGCGCGCGGAATCCTGGCCGGCGCGATTGACGATGCGCAGCCGCGCTTCCAGCTCCAGCAGCGCGCGCCGGCTGGGTTCGTCGGGCGCGTTGTCGCGCAGCCGCGCCACCAGGCTGACCGGATCGTCCGCCTGCGCGGTCAGCGCGCCCGATTCAGCCGCGAAGGCGCGGCCCATCTCGGTCAGCCGCGCTTCCGTGGTGCCGGCCTGCGTGCCCAGCGCGATGCGAAACCCGATGGTCGGCAGCGCCAGCGGTGCCCCGGTGGTCGGGCTGAACGGCGGATACTCGGTGCGCAGGCTGGTACGGGCCTGGGAAATGTCGGTCTGGAAATGCGGCCCGCGCGCCACCGCGCCGCCGGGCTGGCCATGCGCGCGCCCCACCTTGTTCAGCCGGAACGGCTCCAGCACCCATTCGGACGCATTGCCGATCATGTCGAAGATGCCAAGCGGGTTGGGCGCCAGCCGCCCGATCGGCCTGATCCGCCCGCCGGCGCTGCGCGGCCCCTGCAGCCAGGCGTAGCCCAGCGGATCGCCGGACGGCAGCGGGTCGCGGAACGCCGCGTCGTCCACCGCAACCCCGCCGCGGGCGGCGAATTCCCATTCCTCCTCGGTCGGCAGGCGGGCAAAGGCCGGCACGGTGTCGCGCATCGGCAGCCGGGACTTCGCATTGGCCAGCCACCAGGTGGAGAGTTTTGCGGTGAAGGCGACCGCGTCGAACCAGGAGATGTCGGTGATCGGCACGCTGCCGGCTTCGCTGGGCGCGGGGCATTGCGGCTCCATCACGGCGGCGTACTGGTCGCGCGTGATTTCGTACTTGCCGATGAAGTAGCGCGTGGTGCCGCGCGCGGCATCGCCGAAGGCGCCGGCCAGGAAGCTGCGCTGCGTGAAATCGGCATAGGGCGTTTGCGTATCCGCCTGGCCCAGCGTGACCGGCCGGTCGCCCAGCACGCCCGGGCTGGTCGGCACATCGACCGCGCGCAGCGTGAGCGCCCCTTCGCAGGGCAGCGGCAGCGAAAGGTCGCCGGCGGCGGGCTTCGGGTTGGTGAACTCGATCGGCCAGGGCGCCGCGCGCGCCAGCGCCGGCAGCGCCAGCAGCATTGCCATCAACAGCCTACCCATGCATCGCCTCCGCCGGTTCGATCCTGCCCGCGCGCCATCCTGCCACGCTGGCCGCCAGTGCCGCGGCAACCACCGTGGCGGCCACCGCCACCGCCAATACCGCCGGCGAGATGTCGCTGACCAGCCGGTCGTTCACGCCCGAGAGAATGCGGTTCGCGACCGCCTGCGCGCCCAGCGCCGCCCCGGCCGCCAGCGTGCCGCCGGCCAGGCCGATGGCGCCCGCCTGCACCAGCGGGAACAGCGTCATTTCGGCGGTGGAGAGGCCGGCCAGGCGCAGCAGCGCCAGCGACCGGCGCTTGCGCTGCACGGCGGCCAGCAGCGTGGTGCCCAGCGCCACCAGGCAGCCGCCGCCGGCCAGGCCCGCGGCCAGCGCGAACAGCCGCGTCAGGTCGCGGTCCAGCCCCTCCAGCGCGGTGATGTCCTCGGCGCGGGTGAAAACGTCGATGCCTGCCCGGCGCAGCGCCAGATCCAGCACCGGCACGTCGGCCAGGGTGCGGGCGTACAGCCGGAAGCCGGCATACACGCGCGCCTCGGGCGGCGTGGCGGGAATGCGGGCGTCGGCGCCGTGCAGGCCATCGAGGAAATCCTCCAGCACCAGCAGCGTCGGCAGGTCCAGCCACACGCCCTCGCGCCCCAGCGCGCCCAGCGGCGCCACGGCGCGTACGCGAAGCGGCAGCAGCATGGACTGGCGGCTACCCTCCTGCACCCGGTCGCTGCGCAGCACCACGGCGGCGCCGGCGGCCAACTCCAGCCGCTGGGCCAACGGCTGCGACAGCACCACCTCGTCCGCGGCAAGCCGGCCCACGCCGGGCAGCAGCGGATCGCCCGCATCCGTGGCGGTGATTTCGACGCGCGTCGAGCGGTCGGGCGCCGCCTCGGCGGCCAGCGTGCCGCTGGCCGAAAGCGTGCGCACGCGCGGTATGGCGAAAGCAACCTCTGGGCGTGCACGCAAAGAGTCGAAGAAATCCTGCCGCAGGCTCAGGCTTTGCAGGTTCAGGATTTCACGCGCGCGTGGGTTGGCGATGAAGTCGCCGCGCAGGCCGTCGATCAGCCCGGCCTTCAGCCCGAACAGCATGACCAGGGGCGCCAGGATGGCGGCCACCGCCACCACCGCGCCCCAGAACACGCCGCGATCGGCGTTCAGGTCAGCGAACGCCAGCGAGCTGGTCAGTGTCAGTCGCGGCATGCGCGGCCTTCGTGAAGATCGAAACGTTGGTCGCCCCGTCCAGCGCGGTGCGCACGTGCAGGCAGGGCAGGCCCGCGCGGGCGGCGCGATCGGGATCGTGCGTGGCCACCACCAGCGCCGCGCCGGCTTCGCGCACCTGGTCGGCCAGCAGGCCGAACACCGCATCGGCCGCATCGGGGTGGATGTTGGCGGTGGGTTCGTCGGCCAGCACGATCGCGGGCCGGTGCGCCAGCGCCCGCAGCAGTTCCGCCCGCTGGCGCTCGCCCTGCGACAGTTGCGCAGGGAACCGGTCGAGCAGTTTGCCGATGCCGAGCGTGCGCGCCAGCGCATCGGTGTCGGCGGCGCGGTTGTCGCCGACGCGCGCGGCCAGGCGCTGCTGCACCTGCACATTGCGCCGCACGGTCAGGAACGGCAGCAGCCCCGCGCCTTGCAGCAGGAACCCGAAATTTTTCGCGCGAAGCCGGGCCAGGGCATCAAGCCTGCCGGCCCGCCACAGCGCCGCCGCATCCGTGCCCATCACCTGAAGCCGCTCGGCCCGGTCGGGCCGCAGCGCCAGGCCCGCCAGGTTGATCAGCGTCGATTTGCCCGACCCCGAGGCACCCACCAGCGCCACCGCCTCGCCCGCCGCCAGCACGAAGTCCGGGATATCGAGCCGGAACACTTTTTCCCGCGCGCGCGAAACGCCCCGCAGGTCGAGTGCGGCGTTCAAGGCAGCGCGGACAGCGGCACCGGATACATCGCCTCGCCGGGCGCGCGCGCGCGGTCCAGGTTCACCCACAGTTCCGGCTGCCGATAGAACGCGTCGTACAGGCGAAGCTTGGAATCCAGCGTGTTCAGCACGGTCTGGCGTTCGCTGGCGCCCATGGTGACCCAGCGATCCTCGGTGATCTCCATGATCTGGCTTTGATAGGGCAGGTCGGCCAGCAGCTCGTTGAAGGCACCACCCAGGCGCTGGAACTGGCTGATCCGCCGCGGGTCGCGGGTCACCGCCGCCATCGCCGCGCGCAGCCGGCTGAAGGTGGTCTCGGGCGCCAGCCGCCCGGTGCTGCCCGCTTCCACGATCGCCTTCACCGTGGACGACAGGTCGGACAGCTGGTTGCGCGTCATCAGCACGCGCACGTCAAGCGGCCGGCGCGTCGGGATGGGGTTGGTGAAATCCTCGTCCACCGTGAAGCTTTGCACGACGTCGGGTGCGGCGGCCTGGCCGACGCGGCCCAGATAGGCCAGGCGCATGGCATTGCCCACCATCTGCGCCTGCTGCGCGATCGCCTGCTGCTGCTGGGTCTGCGGGGGGGCGCCGGCGATCGGCCGGCCCACGGTCTGCGCCACCTGCTGCAGGATGGCATCGGCCAGCGTGTCCACGATGGCGCCGAAATTCTGCACGCTGCCCTGCGGCACCTCGTAGTAGAGGCTGCCGGCCGAGCCGAAATCCGTGAGGGTGCGGTATTGCCGTTCCGCCGCCCCATGGTTGGCGCGGCCTTCGGGCGTTTTCAGGTGGATCGCGTAGATCGCAACGCCCTTGGCTTCGCTGCGCGCATAGGCGTTCAGCTCCTCCACGCGCATGCCGGTGGAGGCGGTGGGGTCGGGCGGCTCACGCGCGCCGGCATCGGTGATCAGGATGATGTAGCGCCCGCCGAAATCGCGCCACGGCACCTCGTCCAGCGCGGCCTTCACGCCGGCGATGCTGTCCTCGTTGAATGCTCCGGTGCTGCGGGTGGCTTCGCGCACCTCGTCGATCTGCGGCAGCAGCGCTCCGGGGGCGGCCTGGAAGTCGGGCAGCGCCACGGTGCGGGTGATGTAGTCGATCACCGTGTGGCCATCGGGACTGGCGCGATAGGCGATCATGCCGAAGCGGAAATTGTCGCGCACCGCGGTATCGCCGATGCGCGCGATCACGCGCCTTATCGCTTCGCGGGTGCGGGTGATGTAGGGCTCCATGCTGATCGTGGTATCGACCACGAACACGATGCTGCCCTTGAAGTTCGCCAGCGCATCGGGCGGCGGGCGTTCGGCGGCCGGCGTGGCGGGGGCGGAGACCACGCCCAGCAGGTTGGCGGGCGGCACGTTGGCGCGATCGATCCGCTCGGCCGAGACCACCGGCAGCAGGTAGAAGTTGCGCGTGATGTCGATGAAGGCTTCCGGTTCCAGCGCGATCACCGGGCCGGGATTGCCGCTGCCGACCGCCTGGCGCAAAGCAGCTGCGCGTGCCGCCCGATCGGGCGCGGTCCAGGTATCGCGCAGCGCGTCGGCTTCGCGGAAGAACATCACGCGGTCGCGGCCAGCCGGATTGTTGAAGGCCAGCACCATGCCGTGCGGCCAGTCGATGGTGCGCTCGGCCCTGAGCCAGCCGGCGATGCGGCCATCGGTGCCGTCGCCCACTTCCAGCGCTTCGCCCTGGCGGGCATAGACATAGAACACGCTGAAGCCGGGCACCGGCTGGCCGGGCGCATTGGCGCGCGGCGCCAGTTCCGCGCCGGGCTTCGTGATGACGCGCTGGTACAGCTGGGTGCGCCCGGGCATGGCCAGCGGTGCGCGCTGCGCGTGGGCCTCGGCGCCCATCATCAGCAGCAGGCATAGCAGGGCCAACATGCGTTTCATCACCAGAACTCCGCCAGCGTCTCCCGCGCGGTCGGGTTGCCTTCGGCCGCGCGCGCTTCCAACCACTGTCTTAACGCGGCACGCAGCGGGATGGCGGCGGGGTCACCGGCTTGTGTAGCGCGCCGCAGGAACAGCGCGGCCTGGCGCGGGTCGGGGCTGTTGAAGGGCTGGCCGCGCGGGAAATCCACCGGCGAATACATCCGCCCCAGCGCGGTCATGGCGGCGGCCACGTTGCGGTCGGCCAGTTCCAGGAACAGCAGCAGCGCATCTTCGTGCCGCCCCTGCGCCTGCCGGCGCCGCGCCACCGCCAGCAGCGCATCGACCGAGGGCGACTGGCTGACCACGTCGCGCGGGCTCAGCGCATCGGCTGCCTCCGGCCATTGCTGCGCCTGCTGCGAGGGCGGCGTGGTGGGTGGCGGGTCGGGGCGCTGCGTGGGTGGTGGATCGGGACGCTGCGTCGGCGGCGGGTCGGGGCGTTGCGTATCGACGATCAACGGCTCGCTTTCGCCGGCGGTCATCCACCACCAGGCACCGGCGCCGCCGCCGATCGCCAGCACCAGCAGCAGCAGGCCCACCAGCAGCGGCCAGAGTGGGGTTTTCCGCTGCATCGCCGGCGGTGGTGCCGCCGCGGGCGGAGGCGGTGGCGGAGGGGGCGGCGGTGGTGGGGGCGGCGCTGGCGGTGGTGGCGCGGGCGGCGGTGGTGCGACAGGCGGTGGGGGCTGCGGCGGCGGCGCCACCGGCTGCACCACCTGCGGCGTCGGCGGCACCGAGCGTGGATCGTCGCGCCAGCTGCCGTCATAGGTCGCGATGTCGTCCGGCCAGAACATCGCCGCCTCGCGCCCGTCGGGCCCATCCTTTCCAGGAATCCGGATGGTGACCGGGCCGGGTTCCAGCCAGCGGCAGACCTGCGGGCCCAGCAGCAGGGTGGCGCCGTCCGGGTCCTGGCGCACCGCCAGCGGTGCCAGCTGCGCCGCCGCCACCTGGAAGCCCTGCGGCCCCAGATTGGGCTTGGCGAAGCCCTCGCGCACGATGGCGAAGGTCTTCGGCGCCGCGTTCGGCCCAAGCCCGGTCAGCGTGACGAAGGCGTGCCCGGGCGGGTGGCCCTTCGCGGCGATGGCATTGGCTTTCATCGGCCGTGCAGCCTCACGCCGCCGCAACCTTCACGTTGGCGTCCAGCGCGCCCAGCAGCCTGCCCAGCGCGGCATTGGCCGCGATGTCCACCTGGCTGCCGCTGTCGCCGCGCACATTGTCCTCGGTCAGGCGCACGAAGGCGGTGATCCAGTCGAGCGTATAGGCGCTGTCGAACGGCTCCGGCGTGGCCCCCAGCTTGGGGATGTCGTCGTCGGCCGCCACCGCGCGGAACACCGGCCGCTGGTCACGCCCGGCCTTCGGGCGCTGGGCTTCCGGCACGGCATCGAAGCCCAGCGTGGCGACGTAGCCGCCGAAATGCTCGGCCGCCACCACGCCAAGCCGCAGCACGCTTTCGCCCAGGCGTTCCCGATACAGGTTGGCGCGGATGCGCTCGGCCAGCGCGTGTGCGAGCCGCAGCCGGCGCGCGCCGATGGCAAGCTGCTGCGTGACGGTGGCGGCACTGTCCTTGTCCAGCATGAACACGCTGAAGGCTTCCGCGCTGTCGGCAAACTGCGCCAGCTGCTCCTTCCATTCATCGAGCGCGGCCGCGGCAAAACTGCCGGGCTGATCAAGCGGCGGCCCATCATCAGCTTCCGGTTCCGGCGACGGCGCTGGTGCCGACGCATCCTCGAACGCCGACAGGAAATCCTGCGCCAGCGCGCTGGTGTCGATGCGGGTGCCGATGGCGCGCGCCGGCGCCGGCTTGTCCTTTTCGGCCGGCGCCTGGAACTGCAGCCGATAGAACAGGTCGGCGAAGCGGTCGGCCGAGACGGTCCATTCCCGCAGCAAGGGGCCGAAGCGCTGGCGGCCGGCGCACTGCACCAGTTGCAAACCGGCGGCACGCGCCTCGGCCCGGCGCTTGGTCAGTTCCTGTTCCAGGTCGCCGCTGCGGAAATAGGGTTTCAGCCGCGTCGCCATGGTGGCGGCCAGTTCCCGCAACTGGCCTTCCACCTGGCGGCGCTTCAGTTCCGGGCGGCACACGGGGGCCAGGCTGCGCGCCAGGAAGCCGATGCCGCCATCGTTCAGCTTCATCGCCTCGTCCCAGGACCGGGTCGGGTCGGCGAAGTGGCGGCGCACGTCGTCGTTGGCGACGAAGCCTTCGCGCAGCCGCGCCATGCGGTCCTGTTCGGACCCGCGCAGCCCGGTTTCGCGCAAGCCGTCATCGTAGTCGAACAGCGCCTTGTTCGGGAAATTCGGATTGCGCAGCCAGAACACGTTGGTGAAGGGCGTGCCGGGGTGCCATTCGGTCGGCCAGGTGAACTCCTGGCCCAAAAATTTCGTGAAGGTCGTCTCAAGCCGCGTGGACCAGCGGGACGTGTCGGAAAGCCCCTCCATGCCGCGCTTGGTTTCGAACTCCATGTCGAACTTGGTCAGCACGACATAGAGCGAGGTGTTCTGCTTCGCGCGCTCGGCCGGCGAGGCACCATGCGTGGTGTCGATCCATTCGCGGATCATGCGCGGCAGCGTGCGCACTTCCTGGTTGCTGGGCGCGATGCACAGCAGCATGGCGGTCAGTTCCTGGTCGGCCACGTAGCGCTGGAACAGGTAGGCGACTTTGCCGCGCAGGAACAACGCGCTGATTTTTCCGCCGTCGCCGGCGAACTTGCCGGGGTCGGTGAAGGTTTCGCGGGACCGCGCGCCGGGGAAGTCCAGCAAATCGGTGCTATCGAAGAAGTCCCACGGCTTGTCGGCCAACTGGAGGCGCAGTTCCGCGATCAGCCCGGCGACCATGCTGCGCGGGATGGTGGCGCTGCGGCCGGCGGGGGTGAGTACATCAAGCGGCGGCAGCGGTGCCCCGCCATCGAGGCCCCGCAGCGCTTCCACGTCGATCACGCTTTCATGCCGCGGCATCAGGGCTGCCAGCGGCAGGAAGGCTTCCTCGGGGTAGCCCAGCTGGTCCAGCGCCTGCAGCAGGCCGACCACGCCCTTGGTGAACCCATCCATGTTGTTCCACAGCACGGCAAACAGTTTTGCGCGGTCGGGCACCGAGAGCCGCGGCGCCAGCGCCGCCGCCTCGTGCCAGAACTGCTGGCCCAGGGCGCGGACCACGGGATGGCCGCCGAATTCCTTGCGCATGTATTCCGCGAGGTCGTACACGTCGTCCTCGCTCATGCCGGGTGCCGGCTGGCCGGCGCGGATTTTCAGCGCGGCGATGGTGTCGGCCACGTCCTCGGCGCGCAGCGGCTCGATCGTGTCGCGGTTGAAGTCCTCGAAGAAGCTGTTGGCGAAGATCTTGATCACGTCGGGGGCGGACAGCAGCCGCACGCCCACGGGGCGGCCGGGCTGGCTGGGCTGCGGGCGCACGGAAAACCGCGTGACCAGGCCGGTGGCTTCCTTGCCGCCTTCGGGATTGATCTTCTCGATGAAGTCCACCCGCTCGCCGCCCAGCATCACCTCCAGCGGCTCGGCTCCCTTCCGCGCCAGCGCGCTGATCAGATAGCTTTTGCCGGCCTGGCTGGGGCCGAACACCGCCACGCACATCGGCCGCGTGGCCGCGATGGCCAGGCGCGCGGCGCGGCGGCCGAAGCGGCGGAATTCGCGGGTCAGCTGCGCGCGGTCCTCGCGCAGATTCTCCGCCTGGCTGTCGAACCAGGACAGTGCGCCCGCGGCGGTTTCCGCCACCTGGTTGGCGCGCGCGGCGAGCGCTTCATCGGTTGCCATCGGCGCCGCCCCCTACGCCACGCTCAGCGCGCCGGTGTCGCGCCAGTAGCCGGCCTCGGCCTTCATCGTCTGCAACCGCATCACCACGTCGCTGGGGCGAAGGGGCGTGCCCTCCGCGTCGAGAATCTCGGCGATCTTGAACTCCTCGCGTTTCACTTCGCTTTCAGCATCGTCCGGATCGTGCTCGGCGCGCTCGACGCTGACGGTCAGCGGCAGCGCCAGGCGTGCCACCGTATCGGGGTTGGCGAATTCCACGGCATAAAGCGGCGAGGCGTTCCAGCGCTCCACCGGCAATTGCCGGAAGCCCAGGAACATCGGCGCGTTCAGGGTCAGCTTGAAGCCTGACGCATCCTGGGCGCGGTCGGGGTTCAGGTCGGCCAGCACCAGGTTCGCGTCCTTGACCTGGCCGGTCACCTCCATGCGGCCGACGAAGCGCACCGTGCTGCGCATGGCGAAGCGGCTGGTGCGCATCAGGAAGCCGGGCAGCCGCCCTTCCGCCAGGATGGACAGCACGGCCCCGACGGCCGAGGTGGTCTTGGGGTCGCTGATGCGGCCCGCCGGGTCGCGGAACGGATACCACTGCCCCACGTGGTAGCCATCCAGGCTCAGGATTCGATGCGCCGGCACCGGCAGCTTCGCCAGCACCGCATCGACCACCGCGGTCAGGCGTGACGGGCGGCCCGACAGCAGCAGCCAGTCGCAGCCGAAGCGGTGCACCACCTCGCTGAGGTCGGCCAGCACGCCGCCCAGCGACGCGGTGATCACCGCCGCCACCGCATCCGCATCGGCCACCAGTTCCATGGTGGCAAGCGTGAAGTCGTTCGCCCCCACCAGCCGCGCCTGCTCCTCCATGTAGGTGATGGCACGCGGGCTGGTGGCGGGCGCCCTGGCCAGCAGTGATCCCACGGGGGCGCGCAGAATCTCCTTCGGCCCGCGCGGCTTCGCCGCCTCGTAGGCGTGCAGCACGGCCAGCGCGAGTGGTTCCAGCACCAGGCCCACGAACTGGCGGCGCAAATGGCGCTCGGGTTCGGAAAGCCCGCCGCGCGCGCCGCCCAGCATGTCGCGCAGGAAGTTCTTGGCGTCGCGCACGCCCGCGGCCTGCAGCGCGGCGGAAACCTGCGGCACCACGATGGTCTGGATCACCTCCTGCAGCACCTCGTCGCCGGCGATGCGGAAGCCTTCGCGGAAATTCTGCCGCGGCACGATGGCATCGCCGTTCTCGGCGGTGTAGGTCGCGACCATCAGGTCGGTGGTGCCGCCGCCGATATCGATCGAGGCGATGCGCATGGATGGCTTGGTGCCATAGCCCTGACGCACCCGGCCATACAGGCGGAACAGGGCATCCAAATCGCCGCGCAGGCGCTGGCTTGCTTCCGCGTACAGGAAGATCAGCTGGGTGGCGGTGGCCTCGTCCATGTTGGCCACCACCTGGGGCAGCGGCGGGGCGTATTGCGTGCCCTCGGCCCAGCCCATCATGTCCCAGGCCAGCCGCACCGCGGCTTCGGCGCGGGCGCGGAAAATCCGCTGCTCGGCCAGCGGCATGGCGATCGGCATGGTCAGCACCAGGCGGCGCAGCCGGCGCGGCACCTCGGCGAAGCGGCGGGCGGCGCGATTGTCGGGCGCGTTCATCTGCACCAGCGCCTGGATCACCAGCTCCGCCAGCATGAAGGTGAACAGCGAGGACCGGCTGAACCGCGCCCGCACGGCCGGTGACCCGCGCCCCTTGATGGCGCGCAGCACTTCGCCTTCCTCGGTCACGAAGCGCATGAAGGCGCCGGTCACGGGGGGCTCCGCGCCCTCGGCGGTGACGCCGTTGAAGCGCCAGGCCAGCGCCGGCGGCCGGCGGTCCCACACATAGCGCTTGGGCGAGGAAATCCCCGTGGCGCCGCCATTCCCCGTGCTGGCCGCCGAAAGCCGCACCGCCTCGGGCCCCACGCGCACTGGCGACAGCCAGGCAAAGGCGTTGCCGCGGCCCGACCGGCGCGACAGCGCATCGCGGCCGAAACTGGCGCGGGCAAATTCCACGCGGCTTTCGAACGGGTCGGAGTACGTGCGCTCCGGCATGGAAAGGTCGCGCAGCCGCAGGCTGTATGCGCTGGCGAAATCCGCCCGCTGGTCCTGGTCGGCCTCGACCAGGATGCCGCAGGAGCGGGAATTGCCGATGTCGATCACCAGATCGACCCCGATCGGATCGCTGGCGCGGTTGGCGCTGGTCACGTCGATGCAGCGCACGCGCGGCAGGATGGCCGCGTCCTCCATCAGGTCGAGCAGCGCCAGGTAGCGCGCCCAGTGTTCGGTCGCGAAGCGCATGTCCTCGGGGCGCAGCGGCCGGCCGCCGCGGCGCGCCAGCTTCGCTTCCTGCAGCACCTCGGCCAGCCACTCCGCCACCCAAGGCTCGTTCAGGAACCAGCTGGCGGGGTCCTGCTTCAGCGCGGGCGCGAATTCGCGCTCGTTGTCCTCGGGCGAAAGCCCGGTGTACGGCGTGCCCTCCACCCTGGGCACCAGGCCGGTATCGAACGCCAGGATCACCATGTGCGTGTTGCCGGCGCGGTCTGCCTCGGGCAGGGCGGAAAGCCGCACGCGCGCCCAGTTCGACGGGCCGCGCTCGAAACTTTCGCTGCCGTCGGCGTTGCGGCCGCGCACCCGGAAGAACGGCATCGGCACCCAACGGTTGAGATAGGTTTCCACCGCCAACGCCCGGTTGATAGAGTAGGTTTCCTCGTCAGGCGGCCGGTTGCCGGTTTGCGGATCGACCGGCGTGCCCTGTTCGTCCGGCGGCAGTGCCACCAGCGCCACTTTCTGGCGGTCGCCCTCCACCGCGCCGGGCTTCTCCCAGAATGCCAGCACACTGCGCGGCAGCCTATCCAGCGCGAAGCGCAGCTCCATGAACTGGATGCCGGACTGGGGGACAAGCGTGATGGCTGAAGGCTGGACCATGGCGGCAGGATGCGACGAAAACCCCGATGCGCGAAACCGTGCCAAAGAAGCATGCTCATCCATTGCGGCGAAACCGCGCCACGGGACATAACCGGGCCGTTCATGGAGCGTCTCCTGCCGACCGAAGCCGATACCTGCGCCTTGGGCGCCCGCTTGGCCGCCCTGGCCCGCCCGGGCGATGCGATTCTGCTGGCGGGCCCGCTGGGCGCCGGCAAGACCGCGCTGGCGCGGGGGTTCCTGCGCGCCGCCATGGCCGACCCTGCCCTGGTGGTGCCCAGCCCCAGCTTCACCCTGGTGCAGACCTATCCCCTGCCGTCCGGCGCCACCGCCTGGCATTTCGACCTGTGGCGCCTGTCCGGCCCCGAGGACCTGGCCGAGCTGGGGTGGGAGGAGGCCCGGCAGGGCATCGCCCTGGTCGAGTGGCCCGAGCGGCTGGGCCCGCTTGCCCCGCCCGATGCGCTGCACGTGTCGCTGGCGATGGCGACCGACTCGGCGCGCACCGCCCGGCTTGCGGGCTGGACCGACCGGCTGCCGTGAACCGCGCCGCGAAATTCATGCAGGATGCCGGCTTCGGCGCCGCGCAGCCGCAGTGGCTGCCGCAGGATGCCAGCTTCCGGCGCTATGCCAGGCTGCACGGCGGCCCGCGCCCGGCCATGCTGATGGACAGTCCGCCGCCCGAGGATGTGCGCCCCTGGCTTCGCGTGGCCGCGCATCTGCACCGGCTGGGCCTGTCGGCGCCCGCCGTGCTGGCCGCCGACGCCGAAGCGGGCCTGCTGCTGATCGAGGATTTTGGCGACGCAACCTTCGCCCGCCTGCTGGCCGCCGGCCACGATGAGGCGGCGCTGTACGCGCTGGCGGGCCAGGTGCTGCGCGTGCTGCACGACGGCCCGCTGGCCGAAGGCCTGCCCGCCTGGACCGCACCCCGCATGGCGGAACTGTGCGCGGCCACGCTGCTGGACTGGTGGTGGCCGGCAGCGCTTGGCGCGCCATGCCCCGATCGGGTGCGCCGGGAATTTCACGATGCCGCCATCGCCATGCTGGCGCCCTTCCCCGAAACCGCCGTGGTGCTGCGCGACTTCCACATCGACAACCTGATGCTGCTGCCGGACCGCCCCGGCGCCGCCGCCTGCGGCCTGCTGGACTTCCAGGATGCCGGGCTGGGCCACCCCGCCTATGACCTGATGAGCCTGGTGGAGGATGCGCGGCGCGACATCTCGGTTGGCGCGCGCGAAGCGGCGCTGGCGGCGTACGGCGCGGTCGATATGGCGGCATTTGCGGCCTTGGGCGTCATGCGCCATGCCCGCGTGGCGGCGCTGTGGACCAGGCTCGACCGGCGCGACGGCAAGCGGCAGTACCTGCGGCACGGGCCGCGCACCTGGGCGCTGCTGGAGCGCGCCTTGGCCCACCCCGCCTCAGCGCCGCTGGCCGCCTGGTTCGATGCGCACGTGCCGCGCGCCTTGCGGCGCAACCCGGACCCGGTGGCCGCATGACGTCACCGATCAAGCTGGGTCCCACCCACGCCATGCTGCTGGCCGCCGGCTACGGCACCCGCATGCGGCCGCTGACGCAGCACACGCCGAAACCCCTGCTGCCGGTGCTGGGCCGCACCCTGTTCGACCGCGCGCTGGACCGGCTGGAGGCCGCGGGCGTGACCCAGGTCGCGGTCAATGGCCACTGGCTCGCCGATACCGTGCGCACCGCCTGTGGCCAGCGCGCGGAACCCCGGCTGAGTTTCCTGCACGAACCCGACCTGCTGGACACTGGCGGCGGCATTTTCCGCGCGCTGCGCGCCGGCGCGCTTGGCCATGGCCTGTTCTTCGCCATCAATGGCGATGCGCTGTGGCTGGATGGCCCCTCGCCCGCGCTCAGCCGGCTGATCGAGAATTTCGACGACGCCACCGATGCGCTGCTGCTGCTGCACCCCGCCTGGGCCGATTCGAACTATGACGGACGGGGCGATTTCTTCCTGGACCCGAACGGCCTGCTGGCGCGGCGCGAAAGCCACCAGGTTGCTCCCTTCGTGTTCGCCGGCGTGCAACTGCTGCACCCGCGCCTGTTCGAAGGCGCCCCGGACGGTCCGTTCAGCATGAACAGGCTGTGGGATCGCGCCATCGCCGCCGGTCGCGCGCGCGGCCTGCGGCACGACGGGCTGTGGTTTCACCTGTCCACCCCGTCCGATCTTGACGCAGCAGGCGCCTATCTTCGGCAGTATCGCTGATCCGGGGGGAGCGACGATGCCGTACTATCATCTGCCGCACGCCGTGCCCGTGCTGGAAAGTGTTGCGGCACGGCTGCTGGCCGAAACCCATGGCGCACCCGAAACGCTCTCGCGCGCGCTGGTCTTCGTGCCGACGCGCCGCGCCGGCCGCGCGCTGGGCAGCGCCTTCCTGCGCGTGGCCAGGGGCCGGGCGCTGCTGCTGCCGCGCATGGTCGCGGTCGGCGACATCGACACCAACCCGCTGTTCCTGGCCGAGTCCGCCGGCCTGCCGCCCAGCCTGCCGGCACTGACGCGCCAGGCCGCGCTGGCCGCCATGATCACGCGCAACTTCCCCGAGGTGCTGCCCGATCGCGCGCTGCGGCTGGCCGCCGAACTGGCCGCCCTGCTGGACGAGGCGGCGGCGCACGACGCCGACCTGTCCCGCCTTGACCGCCTGGCGCCTGACCGCTTCGCCCGCCACTGGCAGAAGACGCTGCGCTTCCTGTCGCTTGGCACCGCGCGCTGGGCGGCCGAGCTGGCCCGCCGCGGCGCCGCCGACCCGCAGGCAAGGCGCAACGCGGTGCTGCGCGCCATCGCCGCGCGGCTGGCCGCGGCGCCGCCGGCGGCACCGGTGCTGGCGGTGGGCCTTGCCTCGCCGGCACCGGCCCAGGCGGCGCTGCTGGCGGCGATTGCGGCCTGTCCGCAGGGCGCGGTGCTGCTGCCGGGGCTGGACGTGGCGATGCCCGACAGCGCCTGGGAAGCGGTTGGGCCCGCGCATCCGCAGGCCGAGTATCGCGCGCTGCTGTGGCACCTGGCGCTGCCGCGCAGCCAGGTGCGGGCGTGGCAGCCCGGCCCACCATCCGCCCGCGAAAACTTCCTGGCGCGCGCGCTGGCGCCGGCCCAGGCGCTGGACTGGGAAGCGGCCCCCCTGCCTGCCGCGACCGCCGGCATGACGCTGCTGCAGGCGCCCGACAGCGCGGCCGAGGCACGCGCCGTGGCGCTGGCGGTGCGCCACGCCTTGCAGGCGCCCGACAGCCGCATCGCCGTGGTCACGCCCGACCGCACGCTGGCCGAGCGCATTGCGGTGGCACTGGCGCGCTTCCGCATCGGCGTGGAGGACAGTGCCGGCGAAAAGCTCGGCCGTACCCCGGCCGGCGCCTTCTTGCGCCTGGTCGCCGAGGCGGTGATGGGCGGCCTCGCGCCCGTCAAACTGCTGTCGCTGCTGCGCCACCCGCTGTGTGCCGGTGGCCAGGACCCGGCCGATTTCCGCGCCGCCGGAAGGCGCTTCGAACGGGCCGCGCTGCGCGGCCCGCGCCCCGATGGCCGCATCGTGCTGACCGCCGCCATCCTGCCGGACCATTGGAAGCACGATGCCGGCATCCGCGCCGCGCAGAACGCCGTGGCCAGGGCGCTGGGCCCGCTGCTGAACCTCGCCTTGCTGCCCGAGGTGCTGCCGGAAGCCCTGCTGCGCGCCACCGTCGAGGCGGCCGAGGCGCTGGCCGCGACCGACCGCACGCCTGGCGCGCTTCGGCTTTGGACCGGTCCGGAGGGCGCGGCGCTGGCCCGCCACGTGACCGCCTGTGCCGAGGCCGCGCGCGAACTGGCCGCCATGGCGCCCCGCTGGTGGCCCGACCTGCTGGACCAGTTTTTGGCCCAGGGCACCACGCCGTCGCGCCGATCCTTGCGTGGGCGGGACGCCGCGCCGCATCCGCGCGTGGAAATCCTGGGTGTGCTGGAAGCCCGCCTGCTGGCGCACGACACGGTGATCCTGGCCGGGCTGAACGAGGGCACCTGGCCCGCCATGCCGGACCCCGGCCCCTGGCTTTCGCGTGAGCAGCGGGCCGAGCTGGGCCTGCTCTCACCCGACGCGGCGGTGGGCTTCGCCGCGGCCGATTTCGTCGCCAGCGCCTGCACGTCGGGCCAGGTGATTTTTTCGCGCGCGACCAAGGTGGATGGCGAGCCGACCGTGCCGTCGCGGTGGCTGACCCGGCTTTCCGCCCTGGCCGGCGAGGCGGCGCTGCGGCCCGAGCCTGATGTCGTGGCCCTGGCGGCGCGGCTGGATCAGCCCGCGGCGCGGCGTCGCGAAGCGCGCCCGGCGCCGGTGCCGCCGCTTGCAATGCGGCCGCGGCAATTGCCGGTGACCGCGGTGGAGACCCTCATCGCAAACCCCTACGCCATCTATGCACGCAGAATCCTGAAGCTGCGCCCACTCGAACCGCTGGACCAGGAAGCCGATGCCGCCGACTGGGGCAGCCTGGTGCACGCGGTGGCGCGCGACTTCGTCGATGAGTGCGAGCGCACGATGCCCGCCAGCCCCGAGGGCGCGTTCCTGCGCCACGCCGAACGCCACCTGACGCAGTTCAACGTGCGCCCCGGCCTGGTGGCGCTGTGGCGGCCGCGGCTGGCCACGCTGGCGCCCTGGTTCGCGGCCCACGTCGTGGACTTTCCGGCGCGCAGGCGGCTGCTGGAGGCCGAAGGCAGCACCGTGCTGGCGGGGCCAGGCGGGGATTTCACCCTGACCGCGCGCGCGGACCGGCTGGACGTGCTGGCCGATGGCAGCCTGAGCATTCTGGACTACAAGACCGGCAGCGTGCCGTCGGGCGCGCAGGTGACGGACGGCCGTGCCCTGCAATTGCCGCTGACGGCGCTGATCGCCGGGCGGGGCGGCTTTGCCGGGCAGCAGGCAGCACCGGTGTCGGGCCTGTCCTATGTGCGGCTTTCGGGCGGGCCCGACCCGGGCAGCGTGGTCAGCGTGGCCGATGCGGCCCAGGTGGCCGCGGCCACCGGGATCGCCGCCGACGTGCTGCTGCACGAGATCACGAAATACGACTCCGGGGCCGCGTACAGGGCCGCCTACCAGGACGACGACTTCGCGCATCTGTCGCGCATGCGCGGCTGGCCGACCGGCGGTGCCGCATGAGCCCCGATACCGCCCTGCCGCGCGATCCCATAGGCTTGGCCAACGCGCGGCAGCGGCTTGGCGCGGATCCAAAAATTTCCGCCTGGGTCGCCGCGTCGGCCGGGTCGGGCAAGACGCGCGTGCTGACCGATCGGCTGCTGCGCCTGCTGCTGGCCGGCGCCCGGCCGGAAGGGCTGCTGTGCCTGACCTATACCAAGGCCGCCGCCGCCGAGATGGCGAACCGGCTGAACAAGGACCTGGCCGAATGGGCCACGGCACCCCGCGAAGACCTGGCCAAAAAGCTGCGCACGCTGACCGGCGCCACCCCCGACGACGCGACGATCGATGCGGCCCGACGCATGCTTGCGGCCACGCTGGATGCGCCGGGCGGCATGCGCATCGGCACCATCCACAGTTTTGCGCAAACCCTGCTGCGGCGGTTTCCGCTGGAGGCCGAGGTGGCGCCGAACTTCGCGCTGCTGGACGAGCTCGACAAGCAGCAGGTGCTGCGCGATGCGCGCGAAGCCGTGCTGGCCGGCGTGCAGCCGGATGATGCGCGGGCGGACGCGCTGGAGAAGCTGGCCCGCCGCTTCGCGCCGCAGACCTTCAACGCCCTGATCGCGCGCATCATCGAGACCGGCCAGGCGCCGCCTTCGACCGCGGACATGCTGCGCGCCTTCGGGCTGCCGCAGGATGCCACGACAGGGTCGCTGATGGCCGATGCCGCGGGCGGCACGGACGAAGCGGCGCTGCAGGGCGCGGTGGCGGCGCTGGCGGGCGGCAGCGATGCCGAAGCCAAACGCGCTGCCGCGATGCAGGCCTGGCTCGACCACGACCGCGACGCGCGGGCGGCGCGCTGGACCGCCTGGCGCGACATCTTCGTCACCGGCGGCGGCACTGTCGGCAAGAAGCTGGTCAACAAGCCCACCGAGGCCCGGGCACCCGGCACGCTGGCCGCCATGCAGGCCGAGGGCGACCGCATCCTGGCCGAGGACGCAAGACTGCTCGCCTTGGAAGCCGCGCAGGTCACCGGTGCCATGGGCGCGCTGGCCGGTCCCGTGCTGGACAACTTCCGCGCCGCCAAGCGCGCCCGCGCCACGCTGGACTACGACGATCTGATCCAGGGCGCCGAAACCCTGCTGTCGGGCGAGGATGCGCCCTGGGTGCTGTTCCGGCTGGATGGCGGGCTGGACCACCTGCTGATCGACGAGGCGCAGGATACCTCGCCCGCGCAATGGGCGATCGCCACCGCGCTGACCGCCGATTTCCACGCCGGCGCCGGGGCGCGCGACGGCGCTGCCCGCACCGTGTTCGCGGTCGGCGACAGTAAGCAATCCATCTTCAGCTTCCAGGGCGCCGAGCCTGCGCACTTCGCCGCCAGCGGCGCGCATTTCCAGGCTGCCGCGTCAGGCGCCGGCGAAGGCTTCGCCGCCGTCGATCTGCCCGTGTCGTTCCGGTCCACCACGCCGGTGCTGCGCCTGGTCGATGCGGTCGGGCCCGGCTGGGGCCCGCATTTTTCCGCGCGCGAAGGCCATGCGGGCAGCGCGGAGCTGTGGCCGCTGGTCGCGAAACTGCCCGCGCCCGACGATCCCGATGCCGATCCGCCGCCCGGTCCCGACCAGCGCTGCGCCGAGCAGATCGCCGCCGCCATCGCGCGCTGGCTCAGCGATGGCGAGATGCTGCCCGCGCGCGGCCGCGCGCTTCGTGCCGGCGATATCCTGGTGCTGGTGCGGCGGCGAACCGCCTTCCTGCACCACCTGGTGCGCGCGCTGAAGAATGCCGGCGTGACGGTGGCCGGTGCCGATCGCATCAAGCTGACCGATTCGCTGGCGGTGCTGGACTGCATGGCGTTCCTGGATGCGCTGCTGCTGCCGGAGGATGACCTGACGCTGGCCACCGTGCTGAAGGGGCCGTTCTGCGCGCTGGACGAAGCCAGCCTGATGGCACTGGCACTGGATCGCCCCGGCCGGCTGGTCGATGCGCTGCGCACCCGCGCGGCCGAGCGCGCCGACTGGAACGCCGCCTTCGACCTGCTGGAGAAATTCCGCGCCCGCGCCGACTTCGTCGATGCGCATGCGCTGCTGTGCGACCTGCTGGACAATCCCGTGCCGGACGCCGCGTCGGGCCGCGAGGCGCTGCTGGCGCGGCTGGGGCCGGAGGCGGCCGATCCGCTGGACGAGCTCCTGCGCGCCGCACTGGCGGATGCGCTGCGGCATCCGGCCAGCCTGCAGGGCTTCCTGCATCGGCTGCGCACGGCCGATGTGGACATCAAGCGCGATGCCAATGCGGCGCATGACGCGGTGCGGGTCATGACCGTGCATGGCGCCAAGGGGTTGCAGGCGCCGGTGGTGTTCCTGGCCGATACCGTGCGCCTGCCGGACCCGCCGCGCGACATCGTGCGCGACCCGCATGGCCGCCCGGTCTGGCTGCCGAAGACCGCCGCGCGCCCACCCTTGCTGCAAGACCTGGCGCTGGCCAAGGCAACCGCCGACCTGGAGGAGTACGGACGCCTGCTCTATGTCGGCCTGACGCGCGCCGAGGACCGGCTGATCGTGGTCGGCTGGCAAGGTGCCCACGACGCCCAGCCGGCGTGCTGGCACAGCCGCGTGGCCGCGGCCATGGCTGGCCTGGCGCCGGAGACGATCGACCTGCCGGATGTGGGCCAGGTGCAGCGCATCACCTGCGCGCAGACCGCCGCCCCGAAGCCCGACACCGCGCGCCGGGCGGCTGGCCAGGCGGATGCGCTGCCGCCCTGGGTCGGCGCCGCGCCCGAGGAAGCGCCGGCGGTGACGCGGGTGAAACCCAGCGGCGACGATGCCGCGCCGGAGGAGACCGCCGCGCCGCCCCCCTTCGCGCCCGACGACGCCCAGGCCGCGCGGCTCAGGCGCGGCGACCTCACGCACCTGCTGCTGCAGGTGCTGCCCACTCTGCCCGCGGCCGGGCGCGCGGGTGCCGCGGCGCGGGTGCTTGCCTCCGCCGCGCCGGACCTGGCCGAGCCGGTCGCGGGCGCGATCGCCGCCGAGGCGCTGGCCGTGCTGGCCGACCCCGGCGCCGCGGCGATCTTCCACCCGGCCGGCCTGGCCGAGGCGCCGATCGTGGGCGCGCTTGCCGGGCGGCCGGTGCATGGCGTGATCGACCGCCTGGTGGTGCTGCCCGACCAGGTGTGGCTGGCCGACTTCAAGACCGATCGCGCGCCACCCGCCGCGGCCGCGGCCGTGCCGCCGAAATACCTGCGCCAGCTGGCGATCTACCGGGCCCTGCTGCGCGGCCTGTTCCCGGACCGCCCGGTGCATTGCGCCCTGGTCTGGACCGCGACACCCAGCGTGATGGTGCTGCCGGCCCCTCTGCTCGACGGGGCGCTTCTGCTCGACGGGGCGCTTGCATAGATCGCGGCAAACCCATGCGCCGCATGCAGGGCTTGTGCCCCTGGCATCCGGCCGGGCAAGCTACGATCTATTGCCCCGCGCCCGCCGCCCCGGCGGGCCCCGCAAGGAGTTCTCCGCATGAGCGCCGATACCAAGGCCGTGAGCGACCAGACGTTCGAGGCGGATGTGCTGCAGGCTGAAGGCCCGGTGCTGGTGGATTTCTGGGCCGAATGGTGCGGCCCCTGCCGTGCCATCGCGCCCGCGCTGGAGGAGATCGCGAAGGAATACGCCGGCAAGCTCACGGTGGCCAAGGTGAACATCGACGAGAACCCGGTCACGCCGAACCGCTACGCCGTGCGCGGCATTCCCACGCTGATCCTGTTCAAGGGCGGGGCGCCGGCCGCCACCAAGGTTGGCGCCGGCCCGAAAAGCGAGCTGAAAAGCTGGGTCGAGGGCGCGATCTGAGGGTTTCGGCGGGCGTGGAAGGAAGCGAAGCGCCCCTCACCCCGCCCCTCGCCTTTGTATGGACCGGCGACAAGGCGAGCGGTTGTTCGGAGACATGGTGAACGCTTTTGGTATTTGGCGGAGGTGCGCCGATGCCATTGCAGGAGCG